>Ga0247727_10003539_pt1 | contig 34404 bp, 29 predicted proteins | sample WisWelCaveWW1625_FD_202498 | JGI IMG/M metagenome (GOLD analysis project Ga0247727, IMG submission 202498) | Biofilm microbial communities from Wishing Well Cave, Virginia, United States - WW16-25 | ecosystem: Environmental > Aquatic > Deep subsurface > Groundwater > Cave microbial mat | place...
TGCAAGAGGTCTACTATATATACTGTCGCCAAAAACCGCTCACCGAGTAGTGGGTTATTTTGAAGAAGAAGCAGTGTACAGCTATACCGAATATCTGGCTGAAGTGGATAAGGGAATTATTCCCAACGTCCCTGCGCCAGAAATCGCCATTGATTATTGGAAATTGAAACCCGATGCACGCTTGCGCGATTTAATCATCGTTGTCCGTCAAGATGAAGTTCATCACCGTAATGTAAACCATGAATTTGCCAATGAGTTGGCTCCGAAGTAATCTGCAAGGTAAAGTGATGGGTTGAGATTTACTCATCGCCTTCGAAGGCGAGTCCATCGCCAAAATGTACATCGACAACTGGTCTGACTACGAAACGATGATGATGGGAAAGTTTGGAAAGAATTTGCAGCCGCATCGGGTGAAGTATCGAACTTTGAAACGGTAGACCCTTGACTGTGACTTTTTATTTTAGCAACTCATCCAATACGCTCATTATCTCGCCAAACTCAATATCCCTTGCATAATAATTTTCCTGACAATAAAGCCGCCAGCGTTGAGCCATGGTTGCGTCCGCCTGAATCGCCGCCATGATGTTTTCTTTGTCCTGCAATGCGGCAAATGACCCTCGTCTTTGCGAGGTGGCGTTCAACGCCGTTGCAAACAACTTTCTGTTTATCTTTTGCCTTTTGGCGATGATGTACACATCGTAAAAATCCCTCAAGCGGGTATTGAGGACGCCCCTGCGTAAGATCGTCTCGACCTTCTCTGCCAGAATCGTTTCAATGTTATATGCCCAGACTTCAATCGTCTTGTCTTCAAAATTTGAACGGAATTTATAGCGAATAGCGCCTGGGGTCATAATGTCACCCGTTGTGACATCCAGCTTCAAAGGGGTATTGATCGATTCGTAGCTCGCAAGGATTGCCGCCCGATACCCGCCATATTCGTCATCGTCGCGGATGGGAGTGATGTAGTCCAGTGTAAAAGTTGTATCATCGTCCAGTTGAATGGCGCAGATCTCCAGCAAAGCAGAGTTGAGGGATTCTTCCGCAAGCGGATAACCCGTTATGGTCGCATCCATATCCATTGTAGTTCGGCTGTCGATCCCAACCAGTGAAGCAATGAGCATCCCGCCTTTGAGAACAAATCTATCTTTATGTTCCGAGACCGAGATTCTCTCAAGCAGGCGCTCCAACATAAAGTTCTGCAAAACCGACTGGGCGGATACGCGATTCTTCAAAGCCAGATTCTTAATCCTTGCCTTGAACTGCATGGCTTTGCTCATAACAGAATCTCGATGTATTGTCTGACGATCTTTTGGATTCGAAATGCTTTGGCGTAGTTGTAGAGCAGGTTGATGTTTTTTTCTTTTCTCAGCGCATATTGTTTCAGCGCGTTGTTCACGAATTGAACGTCAATTTGATTCCTGCTCCGTAGAATGTCGCAGATTGTGCGCTCAAGGTTTGTAGTCCGAATCGCACTCTCCTGCGGTGACAATATCGAAACAACTCCCAAATTAAACAGTTTTCGATTGACATAAAATATCTTATGTCCGCTTTCATTCAAGGAGGCTGAATGATAGCCGCTCGGCACGGAAATTGAGTAGGTCAATGGATTCCTATCCGTCAAATCGTGGAGAAAGAGCGCCGTCTCATGTGAATAGATGGATGACTTGTATTTGGATTGGAAGACGAACATCTCATCTTCCATTGCAGAAGGAGTTTTGTAAACTCCTCGTGAAACACGCTCAATTTCCTTGTTTTTTTCCAGAATGGAAAGGTAGGTTCTGGGAATACCAAATCGAGACAAGTCGGAAGTCATCACGACTCCGTTCTGGTCTTTGAAGATTTTCCTGGTCTTTTCCAATTGCGGCAATTTGCTTTTTACAACCATACTCATATTATATACTAAATAAGTGTGTTTGCAAATACCCGTTTTCTCTTCGAGTTGTTAATTGTCCGAGTATGAAACAATGATGATGGAAAAGTTTGGGAAAGATTTGCAACCGCATCGGGTGAAGTATCGCACGTTGAAGAGGTAAATAAGAACCATGTCATTGCGAGGAGGGTGCACTTCCCGACGAAGCAATCCCCGATTTATGAGGAGATTGCTTCGGGCGAAGAACAAGAGCGCCCTCGCAATGACATATCCTTGTGAAGTATCGGACGTTGAAGGGGTAAAATCAAAGCAATCGGCATCGTGTTCTTTAGTAGTAAAAGGAGTCTTAGATGTATAACTGGCTGGTCTTCCTGCACATATTTTTCGCCTTCCTCTTCATGTTGGGGCACGGACCGCATGTCGTCGCCATGCTGAAATTCCGCGGCGAGCCCGACCCCGAACGGAGTTTGTCCTTTTTCAATATGGTTCCCAATCTAAAGTATGTCCGATACTATTATATCGCCATGGGTGTGTTTGGTTTTGCCGCCGCATTCATAACCGGCTGGTGGAAGCAGGGCTGGACTTGGACATCGGCGGTTGTTTTCCTGATCATATCCTACGTGATGTACCAGTATGGGACCGGTTACTACAACATCATCATTGGAGCAGCCACCAAGCTTATTGAAGCCAAAAAAACAAATGTGAACTTGTAGAATATGACAACGCTCGTAACACCCCACACGCAATGATCGTTTCCATTGTGGGACTCGTTGGGCTTGCCATCATCCTATGGCTGATGAGGTTCAAACCGTTCTAGGAATTTTTCATGGATGTACTTGAACGCTTTGCTGAAATATTGAATCCCGAAGAATCAGAGATCCTGGATCATTTGCGCGCCTTTATCGAGTGGTATGTTGGCCGCGAAGGCGAGTTCATTCCCAGCGGTAGAGACGACGATGTAGCATTGCGCACTTATCTCATGCAAATGAAAATGAACGGAGCCAGTGTAAAAAGCCAGCGCGAGCATGTTGCCTCATTGCGCCGTTTTTACGATTGGGCTGAAAGCGCTGGCTTCCTGCCAGATTATCATCCATTCGCCGAGTTCAGCATTGACCGTCCATCCCTGACGCGCGAACAAATCCGACGGCGAAAAGAGATCTTTTCAGGTTCCCCCGAAGAACGTGAGATATTGCGCCTGCGCGCATTGAATCAACTTGCCGAGCAGCTCAATCGCTCTTCCGATGTGCAAACGACGCTTACCGCCTCACTTGAGACTCTGGTGTCTCTCATGAGTCTCCAAACCGCGTGGGCTTTTTTGCTTCCCACTGCGAGCAGTCCACTGGTCTCTGTATCCGTTTCAGCATCGGATCGGTTTTCGCTCGCGGCAACCTGCGGCTTACCTCCCGGCTTGGAAAAAAACGATCGCCAGCGTCTCAAGGATGTAAAGTTATGCCATTGTCAGGCTGTGATGCTGGATGGAAACTTGAAGCGGGCTGTCAACATCGTGGAGTGTACGCGTTTAAATGAGGCGGCACGCGACAACGGCGATAACCAGGGATTGATGTTCCATGCAAGTGTACCTATCATCGCTTCAGGTCAACCGCTTGGCATTATGAATGTCGCAACTCAGGATTGGCAATTTCTGACTGCCGCCGATTTGCAACTTCTCTCAGCGGTTGGAGCGCAGGTCGCAATTGCATTGGAACGCGCCCGCCTCTATGACGTGACTCATGCTCAACGTTTGCGGCTCGAACGGGAACTCAAGCTGGCGCGTGAAATACAAGATAGCCTCCTGCCTGAAGCGTTGCCGCAAATCCCAGGCTTTAGCCTTGCCGCAGACTGGCGCTCGGCGCTTGAGATGGCAGGAGATTTCTACGATATCTTCCCACTGCCTGATGGTCGTTGGGGCATCGTGGTTGCAGATGTGTCCGATAAAGGCGCGGCCGCGGCAATGTACATGGCGATGACGCGCAGTCTTATTCGCGCCAGCGCTTCAAATCATTCGAATCCTGCCGGGACGCTACATGAAGTGAATCAACGCTTGCTTGCGCACTCGACCTCTGATATGTTTGTCACTGTGTTCTATGCTGTGCTGGATGCAGAGACACAAACATTGACCTATGCAAATGCGGGTCAAAATCCACCGTTGTTACGACGCAGCTCAGGCAGAATCGAGAAGTTGACTCGCACAGGCGCAGCGCTGGGAGTCCTCGAAGACCTCGCTTTATCAGATGCCAGCCTGATTCTTGCGCCAGGCGATTCTCTGGTCATTTACACGGATGGGGTTACGGATGCACTTAACCCGCAAGGAGAAGAGTATGGCACAACCCGCCTCGCTGAGGCATTACTCAATATTGCTCACTCAGACGCGAGGCACCTGCTTGATCACCTGACAGGTGGCCTGACCGCCTTTACCCAGGATGTGCCCCCGTTCGATGATATTACTTTCTTTATCCTGATAAATGGCACAAAAGGAATATGACGAAGCTCGCAACGCGCCGCACTTAATAGTTGTTTCCATTGCCAAAATCTACATCGGCAACGGGTCCGATTACGAAACAATGATGCAGGAGAGGTTTGGAAAAGACCTCACTCCGCATCGGGTGAGATATAGAACGTTGAAAAGATAGTAGAGCGTACGGTCGTCCGCCCCTACATTTTTTACCAAAGGAAACCTCATGGATTTTTCCAACCTTGAAACAATCATCGGCATCTGCCTCGGCGCGGGGATGCTGTGCATCGGTGTCATCTTCGGCGGCGGACTTATCTTCCTGCTCAACCGAAGAAATCGCAAACTTCGTGATGCCGCGGAATCGTGGAATTCGACGACAGGTCATGTGATCGATTCACGCGTTGTACCGCGAGTCTATTTTCAGCAAGGCATCACCGAAGCGGAAGCCCAAGTCCGCGTCCAGAAGTTTAAAGAAGAGAGCAAATTAAAACCTGAAGACCTTCTCGCCGCCCTCAGCAGTGGTCTTGTAATTTTCGGTCCCATTGGGGAACTTGCCGATGACCTCATCACCCCCGAACGGATACGGACAGAGGGAGAGTACAACATGGAAGAGTTCCCCATGGTTGTGTATGAGTATGAAGTGAATGGAATTAAATACCTCAGCAATCGCGTCCGTGTGCAGGATGTAAGCGGACCCACCATTGGCGGAGCTTTGTATGCAAACCCGTTGCTCAAACGCTATCCCAAAGGCGCGACGGTTACGGTCTATTACAACCCGCAGGATCATAAAGAGTCCGCGTTAGAGAGATAAACCAAAGTGGCAGTCATTTGGAACATACGCATCTGCACAAATCAAAAACGGAGGCTCATCGCCTCCGTTTTTGATATTTTTCAAAATGATCGTTAAGTGGGCGGAAAATCACAAACCAAACCGCCAACCCGGTAGTAATCGAAATCTCCAAACCAACTTTCAGCCTGTAAATCAGCCTCTGCCAAGGTAGCGCCGGGAACGAAATAGGGACCCTCAAACCCGGATCCAAAATCAACCATATAATTCGCGCCGAGCACTTCGCCTTGATCGCAAGTGGGAGTTGTATCTTCTTTCGGTCCGCCTGCGTGAGGGATCTCCACGTAGAAGATATATCCCGCGAGGTAGATGATCCCGGTCTGACCCACAAACGGAAGCAACATACTTTGCGCATTGCACACAATATGTTCCTTGTCCTCCGCCACCCAGCAGAACAAGTCGTAAAAATCGGAGCCGACATAGATGGAGGAATTCTTCAATTGCTTGTTGCGGAATCCGCTGGCATCGAAGATGAATACAAAGCCCTTGCCTTGCACGTACGCGGCTTCGGAATAGGTGATGGTTCCCTCGGCGCGCGCGCGCTCCACCTGCACGCCAAACGCCGAGGCAAGGATGGCAAACACCATGAGCAAAAATAAGGTCTTTTTCATGTCAGTCTCTCCATTTCCAAAATCAATCGAATATGTGATTGTTACGACCAAGACCAGCCGAAACGGCAAAGGTTACTGAGACAGAATTGCAGGTGTATGACCTATTGGTCACGGTTCAGGCTGGGGCAACGCGGCAGGGAGGAGAAGCAGGCTGAAAACTCGAAAAGACGCGCAAACGGGATGGAGTCGGATTCCATCTCGTTTGCATCAAAAAGGTTTACATATTCTACGGGCAGGAATTCGGGACCAACCCCAATCTCTCGTGATCTTGATTTGGGGCGAAGTAACTTTCATCGGGGAGCAAAGGGAGACTCGTCCCAAAGTAACGGTTCAAAACGACCCTGAAACTGTTGACCGGTGAGATGCCGGGGTACAACGCCTCATCCGCTTCGACGCCGGGCAGGGAATACGCGTTCAGGATCGGCATACGGATGGCGGGGTCATTCGTCAGGTCGGGTGATGGACCGTGATCGCCCTGCACGATAATCACCGGCAGCACATCTGACTCACTTTGAAGGGTATCCAGGATTTGCAAAATCTCGCGGTTGATATAAATGATCTGGTTGAGATATGCCGCGACGATTTGTTCATGCGACGCGGTGTCCACGTTGATCTCCAGCCATTCGCCATCCGCGCCGAACGAGAATGGCGGGTGTGGAATCACAAAATGGGCGAAGACAAAATATTTCCCTTCGCGCGCGGGAAGTTCTTTGAGTGTTTCGATCATCGAGAGGACGCGCAACCGGCGCGCCTGACTATATGCTGTGGTCGTTGAATTTTGCCGGTCGTAATCGGTCCACACGCGGAGCATGGTTGTATCAAGGAAGAGGGTTTCAAATTCGGTCAGTGTTGCAAATGACCTGCCGTAATCGGGGTAAATATCCGCGTCGGTCCATTCGGTCATGCTCCAGCCAGTGGGGAACGCGGCGATGGTATAGCCCCGCGCTTCAAATTCCCTACGGACGGCGTTTTGCTTAATCAGCGTTACGCGTTCGGCATCGTTGGTCGCGCCGAGGAAATCGAGATAGTCGTAATTCAATGAAGAAGAGAGTGAATACAACGTGTGCGCGTAATTGGTCTGACTGCATTCCGCCACGTAAAATCCGCGCACTTGCAGTGCTTCGATGAACTCGTTGTTATCGAAACCGTACTCGTTCAGCAGAATATCCTGCCGACCATAGCCATCGAGAATGATGTAGTACACGTCTGGGGTTTCATTGGCTGAACTTCCGTTTTGCGTATTGTTTGATTTTCTTGCAGAAGAGTCGGAGATGAATTGCTGAACAAGGTTGGATGAAATGGTCAGGGAGGGATAGATTAGCAAAAACACCGAGCCGAGATTAAGCCAATAGGTGGGAGACTCGGGGTATTTGACCTTGCGGAGTATCCACATCACGCCGACCAACCCGAGAATCACAAAGAGGGGCAGAAGCGTCCGATGGCGAAACAGGTTCACATTGAGAAAGAGGCGTCCTTCCAATGCCGAGTAAACCTGTCCATACGTGAAAAATAAAAACAACACGAGAGCAGAGATCAGCGCGGCGCGGTGGATATTTTTCAACGCAAGATTCGTGATCCAAAAGAGAATTCCTGCGAGGGTCAGCGAAAAGATCAACGGACGCAGAACTTCACCGATGAAAATCTGGCTGACGTTGAACGAGGTCAATGAGAGAACGGAAAACAACGCAAACAGGATGGGATACAGCGGAAGTTTTTTCGGCATGGGCAGTGCAATTTTACACGGGAACGGAGTACAATCCGAACCATGACTATCTTCACCACGCCCGTCCTCAGCCGATTGTTTCATTATCTTGCGCGCTTTTGGATGTGCGTTGCGGGTTGGCGCGTCAACGGGACTCTCCCGTCTTTGCCGAAATATGTTTTGATCGGCGCGCCTCACACCTCCAGTTGGGATTTTGTGCTGTTTCTCGGCGTGATTTTCACATTGAGAGCCAACGTAAAATTCATGGGCAAGGCGGAGTTGTTCCGCCCGCCGTTCGGTTGGTTCTTTTATTATTGCGGCGGCGTGCCCGTGGACCGCAAAAAATCCACCGGGCTGGTGGAGCAGATGGTGGAGGCGTGCAACAAAGCGGAGCATTTCATCCTCACCATTGCCCCCGAAGGGACGCGCCATCACGTGAGCGAGTGGAAGCGCGGCTTTTATCGCATCGCCAAAGGCGCGGGCATTCCCATCGTGCTGGCAGTCGTGGATGGAAAAAAGAGGGAGGTCCGTATCGGGCAGATGTATCCTCCCACCGAGGATGTCGAAGCGGATATGAAAGCGATCACAGGAATTTTCGAGGGTGTCGTGGGGATCAACCCGAGAAGGAAATATATTACGTTGCAGAAATAACCCCTACTAAAGTTAACCGTCCTTCAACAAAAAATCCTGCCCATCCAACACCCCCTCCAAAATCACTTTCACTGCATCGGACTTCATCAATTCCTCCAACTCGAACGACTTAAGTCTCGCCTGCGTTGTGCGCACGGACGGTTCCAAAAACTCCCCAAATGGCAGGGATGTTCTAAACAACTGGTAATACAAAAACCGCCGCGCGTTGCGTTTGAACTCAGCGGGGACTTCGATTTTTTCAGCCTCCAAGAATTCTTTCGTCTTTCTTCTTATTTCTTCAATCGTTTGCGGAAAAAACACAGTGGGATATTGTGTGAAGCGCGCCCTGCCCGCGCACAAAACGGGCATGCCCATGATGGAGGCTTCAAGTCCGATGGTGGAGTTATAGATCATGACAAACTTCGATTTCAGAATCAACTCATATGAACTGAGTGATTCGCTGGAATCCACGAAAATGACGTTTGGCAATTCGGTCACACGGCGCGCTTCGACCCAGCCTGCCACGGTCTCGCGGCTGGACTTGCGAACTCGCAACTCGTCGGGGTGGGCGCGGATGACGAATAGTGTTTCGGGGTGTTCTTTGACAATTTCCAAAACCAAATCCAACCAATCGAACATATCTTCAAAGACCGTGTTGGCATGAGGTTGACTGGTGTCGAAGATGACGTTGGTAAAGATGGGAGCGATCTGTTTGAACTGCGCGGTTTTTATCAAAAACGACTCATCCAATCCCTTCATATCCGCCCAGAATTTGATGCCCGCCATGGTGAAGTCGCCTTGAAAGCGCTTCGCAAGATACGCATCCAGTTTGGCATTTTGCTCGTCGTTCAATTCAAACTCAGCGGGGATATGGATCGGGTAGGCGGTCGCTTCGCCGTCGGTGAAGTATGCGGACGCGGGTTGCAACCCCACCTCATGCGTAATAACGCGGATACCGCGTTTCTGCGCCACGTAGCGCGCAATTGCCTCGGGGAAGAACTGTCCGTTGAAGACGACCACCGCACGCGGATTTGTCTCATCCAGAAATTTAGAAAACTTCTGCGCCACGTTCCATGCAGACAAAATATATTCCCGCAAAAGGTAACGCGTGTTCTCGTCATCGTTCACGTGATGGATTCGCAGAATCCAGCGCAAGCCGGGCAGGCATAACGCGCCGAGAGGCAATGTCGTTGCGAGCCCGAAGGGCGAAGCAATCTCCTTCTTAACAGGTGATTGCTTCGTCGCTACTTCGCCGCTCCTCGCAACGACATATTCGAATTTGGATAATTCCTCAACACTCAAACCTTCCAGCGCGCGTTCGAGTTCCTTATCGCGTTGAAAATCAAACCAGTTTACGTGAGATTCTGGTCTCGATACGGCGGCGGTCGAGTAGGACGAAGTCTGTTTCGAGACCTCGCCGCCTACTCGCCCAGCATTTGGTACGCCGGAATACAACGCCCGCGCCTGCGCCACACACATCCTGCACGGCATTTCTTTATGGGGATCATCTCGATTTGTTCCCAGCACACACTTGCTCATGCCCGCGTTGCACGCGAAATATGCAACGGGAATTCCCTTCAGCCGCAACGCCCACGAGGCCAGCAGGTGAAATCCGCTGTTCCACGAGAGATCGTCAATACCCGTGGAGGCTTTGAAGAAGACGACGGGCTGTCCCTGCGCGGGAGGCGATTGCTGCGCGACGAGTTTCGCCATGCGAGCGATTTTGATATTGTTGAATCGGCGGACGAGTCCGCGCAACACGCGTTGTTTGAAAAACTCCTTCATCTCCCACCTCATCCTCGCACGGGGATGAACCCCCGTGCTATTCCTACGAAGCCGCCTGAAGGCGACTCGGTACGCAGAGTCCGCTTTAGCGGGCTTTGTATACTAGCACAGCGGTTTATCGCCGTGCGAGCAAAGCCATTCCTAAACAAAGTCCATTCACCAATCATTATTCCCCTCATACCCCAGCCTCACCAACAAATCCCCCGCCACATCTTTGAATAACTTTTTGTGTTCCTCGGTGAAGTGTTGTTTCCAACCACCGGTCTTCCCCGAACGGAAGGTGTGACTCTTCCTCGGCTGGATCGCTTCCACCAAAACGGATAAAGCCTTTTCACGCGGGGTTGGGATTTTGTAGCCAGTCTTCTCAACTTCGCTCAGCATTGCGTTCAACGTCGCATCGCGGTTGTTGATGAGGTTCTCAAAGCGGATGCACATCACATTCTTCTGCTCCAGCCATTGGAAAACACCTTCGTACCTCTGTTTGACGCTGACCATGTACAGCCCAGCGCGGTCAATGCCGGTGATAGCGACCTTGAGTCGCTCGCCGAAATCGGGAAGCGAGTTGTAATAGTCGTGCATCCCGTGCTCTTCGTGCATGTCGGTGGCGAAGAAAATTTGCGAAACAAGCATATCGCGCGGGTCGCGGTAGATAAAATAATTGACACGATTTGGCTGGCAAAGTAATGAAACATTTTGAGGTGTTGCATCCACGTAACCCCAGCCGATCACGCCGCGTGACAAACTTTCCAATTCTCTCAATATTTCTTCTTTCGTCTTTCTTCGCCCCTCTTTCGTGATCGTTCTAACGGGTTCCGCCTCCACATAACGATACGGCATGATCTGTGTGAAGCCGTTCAAGATTTGCAACAGCAGGTGTGACCCACTCTTCGGCTTGGAGTTGCCAAAAATGGGCGGCGCGTCATTGAAAGAAAACCGCCTCCATCGCAGGATGGCTTGGGCGGTTTTTCCTGCAGGACGCAATACGCGTCGGAGTTGTTGAATCAACGTCATGATTAACGCGTAGGGGCGGATCGCGATCCGCCCCTACATAATACATTATTCATTCACCACGCGGCGTAGTTTCTTCATCGAACCTTTTTCGGATTCGTACACTTTCTTCACGCCGTCACCAAGCGACGCCTCGGTCACACGAATATATTTCACCAATCGTTCAAAACCCGCAGGCTCTACACTCGCGGCTTGATCGGAACCCCACATGGCGCGATCAAGCGTGAGGTGCCGCTCCACCATGCACGCGCCGAAGGCAACCGCGACAGCCGTCGGCACAAGTCCCACTTCGTGACCCGAATATCCGATGGGGATTTTCGGAAACATATCGCGAAGCGTTCCAACCATTTTGAGATTCAACTCTTCCGGTTCGCACGGGTACGTACTGGTGCAATGCATCATCACAAGATTCTTTTCACCCGCGATCTCGATCCCTTTTTTGATCTGCTCCAGTGTGGACATGCCCGACGATAAGATTAAAGGCTTGCCGGTCGCCCGCACTTTGCGAATCAGGTTGAAGTCGGTGAGCGAAGCGGAGGGAACCTTGTACGCGGGCGTGTCGAACTTTTGCATAAAATCCACCGATGGCTCATCCCACACCGAAACCATCCAGTCAATTTTCTTTTCGCGGCAATAGCGGTCAATCTCGCGATATTGCTCCTCGTTGAATTCGACCTTGTAACGATAGTCGAGATAGGTGATGTAGCCCCAGGGCGTCTCGCGCATCTGGTTTTGTTGTTCGGGTGGCGTGGCAACATCGGGCGTGCGCTTCTGGAATTTCACCGCGTCCGCGCCTGCATGGACTGCCGCATCAATCATCTTCTTTACAACGTTGAGATCGCCGTTGTGGTTGATACCGATCTCCGCGATGATGTAGGCGCGATGACCGTCGCCCACCATGCGTTTTCCAATTTTTATTTCACGAGTCATGTTGTCTCCAATATTTATTGTGGCAGGGAGAGGTCAGTCACTTCGATAAAGTCGAACGGAAAACTCCAGTAGGAATAATAATGCAAATCGGGGATGAGCGCAAAGTCTGCGTTGAAAAATTGATCCAGCACCACGCGAAACGAATTGACCGGTGACACGGAGGGATACAGCGAGGCGTAATTTTGATCGGGAAAATAATATGCGTTGAGAATCCCGAATCGTTCCGCAGGGATGGTCTGCTCCAGCGACCCCCAATGGAGGTACGCGCCTGGACCGTGATCGCCCTGAAGGATGATGATCGGCGGCGGCTCTGACTGCGCGAGGATGGCGTCCACCGTTTCGAGCACGAGCGTATTCACGTATTGGATCTGTTTGCGATAGCCCGCGATGTATCCGCCGCGGGAATGATCCTTGATGTAGTAATTGGCGTCGAACAAGGTAAACGGTTCGCTGTGAGTTGTCACCGTCCCGTCTTTATCAAAGACAAATGGCGGATGCGGCGCGATGATGTGGGCGTACACAAAGTAATCGCCATCCAGCGCGGGGATTTCGCGCAACTGCGAAAACGCGGACAGGATGTGCTGGCGATGCGTTTCGTACGGCATTTCGACCAGCGCGCGGTTGAAGGCAGGGATATGCGTCAGGACGCGCGCCAGGCTGTGGTCAATGACGATGCTCTCGAAAGCCGTGACAGGCTGGGCGAATGTTGAGGCGGAGTCGTCGTAGTAAATGTCGGCAGTGGGAAGCGTCGCCTTGTATTCGTTGTGGAAGGAAATCGTTTCGTATCCGTTTTGCGCCAGCACGTTTCGGACCTCGCTGTAGTTAAGAATCTCGATCAGGTCTGCGCGGTTTTCAAACATCCTTCCATCCACGCTCAGGTTTTGGATGTACTCCATGTTGAACGACGAACTCAACGATAACATCGTTTGAATGTAATTGCTGGACGATTCACCTGCTACGTAAAAGCCGCGCGATTCGAGCGCGCCCACAAACCCTGAATTATCGAACTCGAAGAGGGCTTGCAGAATATCCTGCCTGCCGTAGCCGTCGAGGACGATGTAGTAAATATCCGGGCGCGGCGCGGCAGCGCTGACCTCCGCCACAACCACCGAGCGTTCAGACGGGTTGAACGAAATGGGGTTTTCACGCAGATGATTCCCAACCTGAATGCCCGTGTTCACCAAAAACAAAATGCTGAGCAGGTTGAAATACAAATTGATCGCCACAAGATTTTTTATTCGGCTTCGCACGAGCCAGAGCCACACAAACATCACAAGTGCGATCACGACGAAAACGACAAAGTCTGAACGCGCAGAACCCAGCGTAAACGTTTCAGACACCCAGTCGGTCACGTCGCCGAAGAGAAAAAATATGAAGATGAAAGGCGAAGCGATCAACGCGGACTTCAACGCATCGCGCAGGAAAAAACGCAGTGCGCCGAAAGTCAACAAGGCGAGCAACAACGAAACCAGCAGTGCGCGCGCGATCTCGACAAAATCCAATTCATCGAAGTTGAGCAAATACAATTGCAAAATTGGCTGAACCGCGAGCAGAAAAGGCGCAAACGACCCGCGCTCGAAAAAATTCGCAAATCCCTTTTTCATTTTCGCATTTTCAAAATCAGATCGCACAACTCGCGCAATGCGCCATGCCCGCCCGCCTTCATCAGCACGTGGTCCGCGGCGCGCAATACATCGGGATACGCGTCCGCCACCGCGACCGCCCAGCCCGCGATTTCAAAACACGGGAGGTCGTTCCAGTCGTTGCCGATGTAGACGACCTCCTCCGCTTTGACATTTTTCTCCGCAAGGACTTCGCGCATCACTCTACCTTTGTCCTGCAACCCCACCCCGTGGATTGCCGCCACCCCCATCTTTTCCGCACGCGCCATCACGACGGGATTCGGCTCGGAGGAGAGAATCATCACGTCAATGCCGATCTCGCGCAGTTGTTTAATTCTCATGCTATCACTGCGCGAAGCGACGACGGTTTCGCGCCCGTCCTGATCCGTCCACACGCGGTTGTCGGTGATGACGCCGTCGAAGTCGGTGATGATGAGTTTGATGGTCTTTGGCATGGGTCTGCGCGGCTTGCCGGGGAAAACCATATCAAGTTCACCGGTCGAAACAAGATGCTCGTAGCGCGCCCAGTCCTGCAAGTTATCAATGTCTACGGTGTAGCGCGAGTCAATGATGATTGGGTAGATGACTCCGCCGCTCATTGAACCATCTTTGGTAATTGTTTCGGTGCGGATAACGTCAATGTGACCGGTCTGCCAGTAGATCGGGGGAAGAATTTGGCGCGGCGCGTTGTACGGCTCTTCGATGCCCGGTACATCGAGCAAATTTTTCATCGGACCATAGTCACCGGAGATTCGCCACATCTTGTGCGGGTTCTGCCCCGCGCTTACAACGCCGCGCACACTGTCGGCATCCGCATGGCTCTGCAATATTTTTATCGCGTCGTCCACCAATCCGCGCGGGCGGATGGGTGACGTGGGACGCAGTTGCACAACAATTTCAGGATGATACTTTTCGTTTTCAGCCAGCCACCCCAACGCGTTCTCAAAGACCGGCAAATCGGTTGTGTTATCTTCCGCAAATTTGGCGGGGCGCAGGAACGGAGTCTCCGCGCCAAACTCGCGTGCCACCGACGCGATCTCCCCATCATCCGTCGAAACGATGACTCGCGTAACGGATTGCGACTGTTTCGCCGCGGCGATGCTCCACGCAATGAGCGGATACCCCGCAAAGTTGCGGATGTTCTTGCGCGGGATTCCCTTCGAGCCGCCGCGCGCGGGGATGAGGGCGAGGATGTGGGTCATAATAGGACCATGGACGATGGACAATGGACCATGGTCAATCGTCCGTCGTCCATCGTCGGATTTACCATGCCGTCCATCCCCCATCAACAATGATGTTGTTGCCGGTCATGTATGATGATGCATCTGAGGCGAGGAACAACAACGCGCCGTTCATTTCATCTTTCTTCGCCATGCGACCAAGGATGGTCTTGGCAGAATAATTCTTTTCAAAATATTCTTCGTGATCGTTGAAGATGCCGCCAGGGGTGAGAGCATTCACACGAATCTCGGTGCCGGCATAATACGCGGCGAGATATTTGGTGAAGCCAAGCACACCGGCTTTGGTCACCGTGTAATACACCGGCTTGTATGCTACGCGCTGACCGTCCTTGATGTAAATCCTTTGGTCAGGTCCGTTCAAGCCATACGTGGAGCAGATGTTGATGACACTTCCCTTTTTGCCCTGCACGAGCATCGGCTTGACGCACGCCTGAGTCATCAGGAACATACCGGTCAGGTTGACGTTCAGCGCGGCGTTCCACTGGTCGAGCGGATAATCCTCGAAGGAGCCGGGCGCCATTCCTTTTTTCACCGCGTCGGGGTCGAACTTTGGGTCGAGCGCCGCGCTGTTGACGAGGATGTCGAGCCGCCCAAACGTGGATAACACTTTTTCAACAGCGGCGTTCACCGAGTCCGGCTTGGTGATATCGGCGGAGAGGGCGAGGGCGTTGAATCCGCTTTGGGTGAGTGAATCCGCTGTCCCTGTGGAGGAAACTGCGTTTAAGTCCAGCACCGCGACCGATGTGCCGGCTTCGGCGAGAGTCTTGCAAAATTCCGCGCCGAGCAATCCTGCGCCGCCGGTGACGAGGGCAACGCGCCCGGTCAGATCGAATTTTTGTTGAATGGTCATGGGTATCTCTCGTGGGGTGGGACTCTTCGACAAGCTCAGGGCAAGTCCCGCCTTACGGTTGTTGTGTGTAAATAAAATCGCCGGCAGACTTGTGCGCGAGATACAAACCCTCACTCAGCGCGTCCACTTCATTGGCAATGTTTTCGCCGTGATCGAAGATGGCGAGGATGGCGCGCCCCGCATTGATTTCGGTTTGCATACGCGCCACTCCATCTTCAAAACCGGGAATAGATTCGGCGCGGGCAGAATCATATCCGCTGGGCAGGACGAGCGCGCCGCGCCCGGTGTAAAGGTAGACTGCGCCTGGTTCGTTGGTGAAGATGGCGACATCCTCAGGCAACGCGCGCAGATATGCCATCGCCTCCGAATCGTACCACTGGAAGGACGCGTACCCCAAGCCGCTCTTTGCCCACGTGTTGACCGTGACGGACTGGTTGTAAAAAGAAACGCCGAGAAAAATAATTGCGAACGCGATGAAAGCTGCGCGGTTTTTTGTGCGAAGCCGCATGCCGACGTAAATGAGAAGAATGAGTAAACAGACAAACACCGGTGAAAGTATGCGCAGTTTAAATTTCGTCGCCGCGTCGAACATGGTCATGGAGGCAACGATGGAGGCGAGGTAGGCAAGCAGGAACAAGCCAACGGTAAATGAGATGACTTCACGCGTGCCTTGTTTACCTTTGCCGGTTGGCGAGGGGCGCGGTGTGAGGGGTGAGAGATATTTCCACGCCCGGTTTGCAACCCACACCAGCGCCGCGCCAAGGATGAGAATCGTCAACGCTTCGAACACGCCGGGGATTTTCACCAGCGACTTGTACCATGAAGAAATTGGGATGAGGAAATTGGCAAAGACGCGAAAGCCTTGATCCAGAGTCTCTGCCGTGATCGGATGCCACGCAAACGCGCGGTTGGTGGCGTTGTCTGCGATGATCCGGTTGCGAAGAGCCCACACCAACACCCACGGCAGAAAGCCCGCGAGAAAGATTCCGATGCTTGTAAAACGCTTGCGCCAGGAAGTCCGCAAGACGAAGATGGCGACGATGAACGTCGCCGCGAGGGCGAGACCGGCGTACCGCGTGAGGTAAGCCAACCCTGCGAACGAGGCGCACGCCACCAGCCACCACCACTCACCCGCAACTCCCTTCCCCACTCTGGACGTAGGTCGCTCGAAATACAGGTCAAACATCCAAAACGAAAGCAGGGTGAAGAAGATGAAGAGCGGCTCGCTCATGGCAACCGTGTGCACTTGAAGCAGGTCACCGTTGGCGCCGAACAACGCGGCAATGACGACCCCCGCGCTGAGCGAGGGAGTCATCCGCCACGCGAGGACGCCGAGCAAACCCGCGTTCAGTCCAAACAGCAACGCGTTCAAGAATCGCGCGCCGCGCAACGGGTCAAGCCCGAACCAGCCGAGGAACGTCAGCGCGGAGGAAAAGCCGGGCGGGAAATGTGTGACGTATCCGTTGGTGGCGAGCCACGCCTCGCGATAGCCATCCCCTGCCAGCAGACTGCGCGCGCCGGCGATGTACGCGATGGAATCATCCGACAAGCCGAGTCCTTCGGGGGTGGCGCGGAGGATGAGGAAGGTCCCGGTGATGACGAGCAGGATCAGGCTGAGAAATGAGGCGAGGCGGAGGGGGATGCGGATGTTCATAATTATTGTAGGGGCGATGCATGCATCGCCCCTACGTGAAATTAATTTTTGATCAAATATCCCTGGTCTTCGAGATATTTGATGATTGCCTGCGCGTTTTCTTCGGGGGTCGGACCGAAACCTTTGAGCGTGATCTCCGGGTCAATCGGCGGTTCGTACGGATCGTCCACACCGGTGAAACCCATCGGCTTGCCGTCTTGCATGGCTTGGCGCGCCTTTGCGTACAGCCCTTTCACGTCGCGTTGTTCGCAGACTTCGACCGGCGTATCCATGTAGACGGTGATGAAATTCTCGCCGACCATCTTGCGCGCTTCGTTGCGCGTGGAACGATACGGGCTGATCGCCGCGCAAATGACCGCGCCGCCCGCGTGCACGATCTCACCCGCGACAAAACCAATGCGCAAAATGTTCGTATCGCGGTCTTCCTTGCTGAAGCCGAGTCCTTTGGAAAGATGCGTGCGGACAACGTCGCCATCGAGGATCCCAATTTCGCGTCCGCGTTCGAGCATGAGAGAGGTCAACACCTGGGTCGTCGCGCTCTTGCCGGAGCCGCTCAAGCCGGTAAACCAGATGCAGAATCCCTGCTTGTGGCGCGGCGGGTACATCTCGCGCAAAATTTCGGCAGTCTCCGGTCGGGTGAACCAATCGGGCAGTAATTTCCCTTTGGCGAGATAATCGTCGCGCACCTGCGTGCCGGAGATGTTGAGGGTCTTCGCGCCCTGTGGAACGTCCTTGGCTTCCACGTAGCGATCTTCATCGGGAAGATACAACAGTTCCTCGAACGGGATCATCCTGACGCCGATCTCCGATTCGGATTTCTTCATCAATTCCTGCGCGTCATACGGACCGTAAAACGGCTTGCCCGTGGAATCCTTTCCCGGCCCCGCATGGTCGCGCCCGACGACGAAATGATTCGCGCCGTGGTTGCGCCGGATGATGGCGTGAAGCACGGCTTCCTTCGGTCCCGCCATGCGCATGGCGAGCGGGAGCAGGCTGAGCATTGTGTTATTTTTGTCGTAATGGTTATCCACCAGCGCGCGATACGTGCGGACGCGCGTGTAGTGATCCACATCGCCGGGCTTGGTCATGCCGACGACTGGGTGAACGATGAGCGAGCCCTTCACTTCCGCGGCGGCGCGTTTGGTCAGCTCCTCGTGGATGCGATGCAACGGGTTGCGCGTCTGGAACGCGACCACGTTATCGTGCCCCATTTTTTCGAGTCTCTCGCGCACCTGTGCGGGCGTGAAGCGCAGGTTTACAAAATCGTGATACTTCGGCATGTTTACCACTTTGATCGGTCCGCTGATGCAGACCTTGCCCCAGCGTTCCATTTCAGAGACCATCGGGTGGCGCGGGTCGGTGGAGCCGTAGGCGAGCGCGGCTTCGGTGTTCGCATCCCAGTGGAAGACTTCATCGAGCGTCATCACCGCGATCACATCGTTGTTTGTGTTGCGCAGGACAAGATCATCACCGACCGTTGGCAATTCTTTTGGATCAGCCGTCAGCGTGATGGGAAGCGGGAAGAGAGTCCCGTCTGCGAGTCGCATCTCGTGCAGGACGCGTTCATAATCCGCCTTGCCCATGAAGGTGGTGAGCGGTGAGAATCCGCCGGTGGCGAGCAGTTCCAAATCGCAAAGATTGCGCATGGTGATCTTGAGCGAGGGGAGTTGCGCGGCGCGATGGAGCAGGTCTTCACGCTCTTTGCCCTCCACAACAAGGTTCACCAGTTTCCTCCCGTAGGGGCTTATGAGTTTGGCTTTCGACATTCGTACTCCTTTTATTTCACAGATTGCTCTGTAGATTTTGTATGCGAGGCGCAATTATATCCTAAAATTCACCCGCTGAATTTTGGAATGTTTCCGCCTCATTCGAGACAGTATTGCGCGTCGATGATCTCGGCAACCGCATCCGAAATACCGGGTAACCCCCCAATGTTTCGACAGACTTGCAGCGCGACATATGGCTCACCGGAAATTACCGGGGCAAGTTCCATCAAGCGACCAACATCATTGGTCACGGCGTATGCCTGGATGAATGGCATCCACTCGATGAGGTCGGAGGATGTGAATCCGTTTTCCTGCGCTTCATTTCCGAGACGGATGACTGATTCCCAATCCCCGCGTTGACGCGCAAGGTCGGCAGACTGGTAGAAATAGCACCAGCCGCGCGCCGGCTCAGGTCCGAAAACAACTTCAGGCGGCGCGTGAGGCGATACGTCCATGAGGACGTGCTCGATTTCGGAATACCACCCGACGAGGCGAATCGAATCCGATTCTGCGGTTGAGAATTCAGGCTGACTGCCATTTATGATGTGAACGCAGGAGTTAAACGAAGGTTGTGACAGGATGAGGATGTTGCGATAATTTTTGTAGGTGATAATATTCTTGCGGTTGTCGTAATCCTGTCTCTCGCGCAGGAGAATCTTCATGACCGCGTCATCATTCAGCACGACTGCGTACAGACCAGGTTGGATGTTTTCAGGGTGTTGCTTTTCAGGATAATACATCAAAGACGCCGGACCCCAAACAAAATAATCCTCTTCCGCCGCGCCAACAGGATAATTTGCGATCAGCGTTGTGCCTTTATCGAACTGCGGCACGCGCCACGAGACCTGCCACCAAAACGAACGCAACGCGGCTGTTTCCTTCGCGTGCTGGACGGCATTCGCATGATGCGTCAATGCAGAGATAAGAACCAGCGCCGCCGCCAGCGCGTTCCTCAAATTTCTTTGATTCACATTCGCAAGCAACGCGACAATGAAGATTGACACACCGACGGAACTTGTCAGCGCGTAGCGCGAAAAGGATGGAAATGCCACCTCGCGGTTGACCATCGCAATGGGAATCAATCCTCCCGCCGCGCTCAACAACCCGAGCCACATTGCTTCACGCGTTGCATCGAAGGGGGTTGACGCTATTTGCGCCTCTTCCGTTTTGAATCGCGTCAGGATAAACACTGTCAAGCCAGCAACGACAACGGCGATAACTCCTCCCCATCCCTGCACCTGGTCGAACAATCGGGCAAGCGGAATCACCCAGGCGGATAGGAACACGTCGAACAGGTCTTGAAGCACTTGCACACCCCAGCCAAACACAGTCTGCAACGGATATTGTCCCAACTGTTCGAACTGGATATTTACATCCGTCGCCTTGCGGTCGCCTTCAAATAAGAAAATCCTCCACATCCCAAACCCGAGCGGGATGATCGAATAGGGAAACCAAATTTTAATTGTTTTGATGATGCGCTCTCGAAGTGGAATGGTCGCGCGGGCAACAAGAATGAAAATGAGCAACAACCGCAGGGCTTCAAACCCCACTTCGTATTCCACCAGCCCCAGATACAACATTCCAAGAAGGACTGCCGCGAGGATCGCAAGTACCCTGCGCGGGAGATTCATATCAAAAAACGCGTAGACAGTCAACGCGAGTGAAAGCATGGCAAAGGCGACGCTGACGAATTGAGGCAGATAATCCACTCCGTTGAATTGGGCGAGAAAGCCCGGGTAGAGCAAAAACAAAAGAGTCATCAGGAACGTCAGCGAGTCCTGACCGCGCCAGATCCTCTGCAACAACCAGAGCAACGCCAGCGCGCCAAGCACGCGGAAGATCCATGAACTGAGGTTGTAGAACAACACTTTCTGCCCGAATAGATTGTACGCAGGCTCGAACAGATACGCGCGCAACGGACGATCCACGCTGTAAATTTCGTGGAACACGTCCGCGCCCTCGGCGCCGGCAGAGTACATCAAATACCAATCGTCGTGTGTGAAGCCGACCTGTGCGATCAGCGGGAGATAAACCAGCGCGGCAATAACCACTAATGCCAGCGCGTGTATCAATCCTGTTCTTTGTTTCATAAGCAACCTACAGCGAGACTACGCGGTCCGCGGAGGAAGATTCCTTGACTGCCAGCGCGAGCCGCATCACGCGAATCCCATCCTCCAGCGGACAGGACGACTCGACATCGCCGCGTGCAACCGCCACGAAATGCTTCATCTCCTCCATGAACATGACATTGCGATCCCAACCTGTCGGGAGCGGATACACATCCCAATCCTTTTTCTCTGCCCGGTAGATTCGCGTCGCGCCGTCGGATAGATTCCACTGCAACGAGCCCTGCGTGCCAACAACTTCAAAATAATGCGTGGGCGGTTGCTGGTTGTAATCGAGATGAATGCTTGCCAGCGCGCCATGCTCAAAACGCAGACCGATCTTCGCTGTATCTTCCACATCCACATCGAGGTCGCTGAGTTTGGCGGTGAAGCCCCACACCGACTCGACCCCTTCGGCAACCAGCCACGGCAGATAATCCAGCGCGTGACATTGAGTCAATACCACGCCGCCGCCCATGTCGGCGCGCGCCGCGTAGCCCTTGCGATAATCCTCCCACGGGTGCCACGCCGGCAGATATTCTCCAAAGTGCACATGCGCCGAAATCACGCGCCCGATCTCGCCACCTTCGATCAATTGCTTCGCACGGATCATACCGGGATGAAAGCGAAACTGAAAACCGATCAGCGTCTTCGATCCGCTTTTCTTCACCGCGGCTTGCAACTCTTCGATTCGTTCCATCGAATGCGAAAGCGGTTTCTCCAACAACAACGCGCATCCCGCTTCCGCCGCAGGGATGGCGACATCGAGGTGCAACGCGGTCGGGTTGGCAACGATCACCGCATCGGGTTTGTGCTTTTCGAGGGCAACGTGCAGATCGGTTTCCACTGGGTAGCCTGCCAGTTCATCGTCTGAAAGAGTCGCTTTGCGCGTGCGAAGGAGAACAATATCTTTTTCACTCAACGCGATCAAATTCCGCATATGGCGGCGACCGATGGAACCAAGACCTGCAATGAGGAATTTCATTTTTCACCATATTCGCTGGTTTCGACTGCTTGCGCTCAACCACCGCGATATCACCAATTCATATCCTTCTCGAACTTCCACTTCACCAATTCTTTCCCTGCCACTTCTTTGAACACAGACTTATTGCGCGGGGAGAACAATCTCTGCCAGTTGCCCGCTTGACCTTTCGGGAGGAAGGACGCGATTCCCTCGCCCCGTTTTGCCTGCCACTCCTCGTCGGGGTTGGACTCCATCTCGGCTTTGATCTTCCTCTCCAGCGCTTTGTTGACGGTCTTGACGCCGAGAAACTTCCACAAGCGCGACATTTCCTTGAACGGGTCTTTCAACAAATCTTCGTAACGCAGGCTGAAATATTTTTTACCATAGAGACGCTTGGCTTCTTCGTCTGTCTCTTGCAAATTCGTCACCCATCCCTTCGCCACGCGGCAGATGAACGACTCGGTGAAGATCGAACGGCGTCCATCGCTGAAGGAAGTGGAATCAACCCGCAGGTCCGATATGATGCGTTTGTCTTCCGCTGTCAAAAATTTTGATTCTTCCACGAAGTTGCGAAAGCGTTCCGAGATCAACACGTCGCGTCCGTCACGGACGATGTAGACGAGTTTGGCGTCGGGATAGATCGCATGCATGTCGCGCACAGCCTGACCATGAATCACGGACGATGGACTCTTATCGCCGACAATACGTTTGCCTTCGCGCGCCGCGTCGCGCTCCATGATGAAATCAGCAGTGGCGCGCAATACGAGCGGAGCAAGATCGCGACCGTGATTCCAGCGATTGGATTTGCGGGCCAGCCACTCTTCCACTTCAGGCGAATCAACCAGCGACTTGAGCAACGGCTTGCGCGTGAAGAAGTGCGCCTGATAGTTGCAATGCACATCGGGATGCAGGCGCGCGAGGCGCATGAGGAGTGTTGTGCCCGAACGCGCGTGACCGAGGATGAAAAATTTTTCGCGCGGAAAAAATTGTTTGACCTCTGCAACTTCATCTTTCGTGATTGCAGGAATCTCAATGCGCTTTTTCTTTTGCGGTTCGCCTTTGAGCAGGATGCGTGCGGCGGATTTAATTCGTCTGGTAATTTCCATTCACCATCAACCTACTCAAACTTCCGAATCCCGCTCACGTCGGCGAACAATGCCAGCTCGCGGATGGACTTCTTTTTCACGGGATGCACAAACTCCGCGGCGATGTCCATCAACGGCACAAGGATGAAGCCGCGTTCGTGCAGGCGCGGGTGCGGAATCGTCAACGCGGGCGAGTACAACACGAGGTCGTCGTAAAACAAAATATCCATGTCAATCAGGCGCGGACCATTCTCAAAGGTGGGTTTCCGACCCAAGGCGGTTTCGAGCCGTTTCAAATGTTTGAGCAATTGCTCGGGCTTGAGGTACGTCTCGGCGCGCACGGCTTGATTCAAAAACGAATCCTGATCGGCGAATCCAACCGGCGGAGTTTCGTACACGTCCGATCTCGCCTTCACCTCCATTTGCGGAGGAAGCGACGCAATCGCCTCTTTTAAATTCACAGCGCGGTTGCCGAGGTTCGAGCCTAGCGCAAGATAAACAACATGTTGTTCCATAATTTCACCTTGGGAGCGGATGATCGTCGTAGTGCGCGACCACGTCATCCCTCAACCAGCCTTCGATATCTTCATTTAAGAACGCGTCGTCGGGCAACTCGGCGGTTAACTTCAACAGCGCCAGGCGCACCGACTCGAAATGCTTGAACAAATTATCATCCGACCAGGACGCGTATTTCCTTGTCAACTCGATGTTGAACGCGTCGGTGTCGTGACTCGTCCATGTGAAGCCCGGCGTATTGAGGATTCCTGAAATAATGCGCGCGCCCTCCTCCCACCAGCCGATCACATGCGCGACCAGATCATGGAACGACCCCAACCCCTGCTTCGATAAAAACTCCTCTTTCTTTTCCTCATCGAGTTTGTTGAAATCTGCGATGTACTCCGCCCATTCGTTCTTCAGCAAATCCATCACGAGGAAGCGGCTCGACACGACGAGATGCTCGCGCGCGTGGTGGATGAAAATCCCGTTCACCCACGACCGCACGCGGCGATTCTCGAACGCCGCCTCATTCACGGACTTGATGCCTGCTTCCGTTTTCTGACGCGTTGCCTCAAAGTGAGCCATGAACTCACCTTCGTCCCAACTTTTGTATTTCGCCACCGCCTCCGCGTTGAACACATCGTAGTCATATTTCTTCCGCTCGAACTCGCGTCCCTCCGCGATCGCAAGGATGGGAGCCATCCCCTCGTCCCACCAAGCCAGCACGTGCGCCAAAATGTCGCGGAACTGTTCATACCCCTGCGCCTTGACGCGCTGCTCCTGCTCCGCTTTTGGCAGGCGTTGAAAGCGCTCGACGTAGGTTCCCCATTCGAAGCTCAAATAATCCAGTGTGCGTTGTTTGGTGATGGGCATGAATTATCTCTCCAAAAATGACAGTCACTATTTTACCCCATCCAATTCCCGTGTAAAATTCATGAACCATTCCGGCATCTGAGGAGAATCCATGAGCGAAGTGCCCGGCATCCCCGGCTACACCAGAGAAGAAGTCATCCACCAGATCGAACTCAACCTGTGGGAGACGTGGTCCAACTTCGGGCGCGGACCCGGTTGCACCCTGCACGACGAGGGCGACGCGCTGTGGTTCGAGACTCCCATTCCCATCATTCCGTACAATACCGTCCTGAAATTCCAAGTGGAGCGGGATGCAGACGAACGGATCGAAGAGCTGGTTCGGGGCTACGCCAAAAGAAATGTTGCTCCTTTGTGGATCGTGCATCCATCGTCCCTGCCCATTGACCTCCCTGAACGATTGCAAAAACATGGCTATGAAGAGATCGAACAAGCACCTTGCATGGCGCGCAGTCTTGAAAATCTTCCTGAGCCGCCGCTCACCCCCGCAGGCGTTGAAATACGTGAAGCCATCGGAGAAACAGACATGATCGAATTATACGGTCTCGCCGCGTGGTGCTGGGGCGTGCCCGAGGAACATCGCCCGCAGTTGAGGCAGATGATCGAAAAATTCAACATCGGCGAGCGCGGTTCAAACACGCGCTTCTGGCTGGCATGGAAAGATGGCGCGCCAATTTCAAAGATCGGCATGTACAACGGTTCAGGCTCGGCGGGAATTTACGGCGTTGCCACCAAACCCGAACGCGCGGGCTGGGCATCGCCAGCATTTTGATGAACGCCGCCATGCAAGCCGCGAAAGATATGGGGCATAACTTGTGCGTTCTGGATTCATCCCCGCTCGCGGAAAAACTTTATCAACGACTAGGTTTCATCAACCTTGCACCGCTTCGTTTATATTCATCCGTCGCGGGAGTGATCTGATTTCATTGCACTCGCCACGCTCGCAAAATCCGCAAACAGACCATAGGCGGTCTCTTCGGGTCCGCCCTTCATGCCTTCACGCTCCGAGATCGTCACTGAATAATCGGGCAACACATCGGTTCTGAATGTCAGTCCAGTGGATGAACCCATCATGCCATACAACGGCGAGGATGAATCAACCTGTTCGGGCGCGACGCGGGCTTTGATACGACTCCCAACTCGTTCAGCGGACGCGACCAACTTCCAGCGCTTCTTTCCACCTTTTGCCTGATTCACCATCGCCGGTGTGATCTCACGTATGCCCTTTCGCTCCACCTCCTGCGGCTTGAGAGGGGAATCCATCAGCACCGTCGCCAGCGCGGACACTTTGATCGCCGCGTCCCAGCCATCCACATCACCCGAGGGATCAGTCTCCGCGATACTGATGCTCTGACAATATTTCACCGCATCCTCAAACGACTCGCCGTCTTCCATTCTCGAAAGGATGATATTCGTCGTTGCGTTGATGATGCCCTTGAACGAGATCAACTCGGCAAGCGGCATATTTTCACGGAACGTGGAAAACAACGGCGAGCCGCCCAACGTTATCGCCTCGAATAGAAATTTCCTTCCTTTTGATTCCGCCAGCGCGGTCAACTCGCGATACGCATGCACAACCGTCCCTTTGTTGGCAGTGATGGCGTACATGTTCGCGTTCAACGCGGCTTTGACGTGGTCAATGGCGGGCTGGCCTGTTTCGTAATTGACAGGAGAATTTTCGAACATGATGTGGGCTTGGGAATGTTGAATGACAGAAAGAGAATTAGAGACTGGAGAATTAGAGATTGAGGTGATGGATTGTTTGGCTTCAACAAGTTTGATGGCTTGTTGAATATCAAGTCCATTTGGGTTGGCGGCAAAACCATGTCTTCCCGTTGCAATACCTGTGACTGAATATGTGATGCCATATTTTGGTTCAAGCCGTCCGCGTTTGCGTTCGAGCAGACGGACGAGTGAGCAGGCGACGTTTCCAAATCCGATAAAAGCAAGTTTATAGTGCATAAACAATCTCCTTATTATGTGTCATTGCGAGGGCGCGAAGCGCCCGTGGCAATCTCACGTTTTCATTCCAACAATATTTTACAGGTTAGCGGAGATTGCCACGCCGCCCTCGCTTCGCTCGAAACGGCGGCTCGCAATGACACTTATTAGAGAGGGGGCCACGGCATGGCGCGTCTATCGCGGGGTTGGCGTGGGAAGGTTCCGCGTTTGAGGATGGAGTCCGCGCGGGCGCACAGGGCGGAGACTTCGCGCGGGCTGAGATAACGTTCAAGGTCGGCGAGCAGGCTGGGGCTTAGTGTGAGGCGGGATTTCAAATCATCTGGAATTTTCTGACCGCCAAAATCCCAAAGCACAGTGCGAAGTTTGTCGTCTTCGTGAAAACAAATCCCATGATCTATGGCGAAAAGTTTGCGCGACTCACTTTCAAAAAACACGTGACCGCCTTTGCGATCCGCATTGTTGACGAGCAAATCGAAAAGCACAACAGGTTTCAGGAGTTGTTTGTCTTCGTCTGAAAAATTGAAGTAGTGATATTCGGGATCGTACTCGATGTATTGCTGGATCGAACCCGCGCCGTGGGGACCGTCGTCGCGCAAGGCTGTAAAAGGGACGAAGTGAAAGCCGAGACACTCGCTGACGAGATATGCCGCCACTTCGCGTTGCGCCAGGGAATTTTCAGGGAAGTCCCAAAGCGGTTGTTCGCCACGACTCGGTTTGTATACGGCAGGATAGGTTTTGTCTTCGTATGTGATTTCAACCAGAAACGTGTAGTTCGAGCCAAGCATGAACTGACCTTTAAGTGCAAGGTCGCCGTTTCTAAACGCATCGCCAAGTTGAATTATGGAGGACATTCTCATTAAGGTTTATTATGCGATTCAAGCAATTGTATTATTCCCCCATTGTCTTTGTATTCCTTTTTCATCTCAAAATCATAGGCAAAGACATACTCGCTCTCTATGATTACCGCAATTACAGAGGAGTCTTCACTCCATTCAAGATCTTCGTGGAAATTTTGATCTGTTTCTGGGTTGTAATCGCGTGACACCCAAAGATAGGATTTAGTTTTAGGTGCAGAGTCGTAAGAATTATCAACTACGAAAAGCTTGAAATTCAAATCGAAGGCATAATCGCGAACAAGCAAGACAGTCTTTGTTCCGTCAGGTGATGAGAGCCTGCGAGAAACATCGTAGGCATGAGTCAAAAAAGAACCTGCCTTGAAAAAATAGATTTGGAGAAACAATAGGATAAAACCTAATACCCCTACGCCAAGTATTGATGCAGTGATTTTGATAAATCGATTCGACATCAAATCACTCTTTACAGTGAATGGATGAATGACTGAGTCAATGCAAATGCCCGTTCTTCTTCGGGCAGAAATGCCCCTCGGGTTCCTCGGGTTGACCGCATTGCGGACAAATGGGTCGTCCGCGCGAGACAACATCCATGCCCCAGCGCGAGAGCATCTTCACCTGCGTGCGCGTCGCCCAAAAGCGGATGACCGCCGCAGTTTCAGGGTCGTCCTCTTCAGTGAGAATTTCCTTCGCAAACAAAACTACAAGGTCGCGTTCCTTGTCGTAGCCGAGTCCAATCTCCCCCACGCGGAAGAGTGGGTCAACGGGCGGGTTGATGCGCATCACCTCCTCCACGTAATCGCCTGAGGCTTCGGGGATGTTCGGGTTCTGTTCGTTGATCTGCGCGAGGAACTGTTCGACACCGATGGCGAGCGAATGTAACTGCGCCTTCTCGATGATGATGGTGATCGTGCGCTGATCTTGATAGGCCTGAATATAAAAGACCCGCTGACCTGGGTTGCCAATCGCGTCAGCGGTGATGTGGTCGCACGGGTCAACGTCAATTTCAAATCGGGGCATGAGGGGAGTATACCATCCCACCCCTCCGCCGCTAAAGCGGCACCTCCCCCAAATACGACGACTTCAGTCGTATTTGGGGGAGGCTGGGTGGGGGTCGGGTTATAATGTCACCACCTTCACCAAAGGAGTCGCCATGTACGATAAAAAGAAACTCGATGAATTGAAAAACAACCTCGAAGATTGGGAGGAGACCTCGCTTAGCAAAGCGCTCGCCTCTTTGCCCGAACGTATGGACGAATTCATCACGACCTCCTCCGAACCGATCAACCGACTCTACACCCCGCTCGATGTGGCGGATAAAGACTACGCCTCTTCTCTCGGACTTCCAGGTGAGTACCCCTACACGCGCGGAGTCCACCCGACGCTTCACCGCTCCAAACTGTGGACGATGCGCATGTTCGCAGGCTTCGGCACCGCCGAGGAAACGAACGCGCGCTTCAAATATTTATTGGAACAGGGACAAACTGGTCTATCCGTTGCATTTGATCTGGCAACCCTGATGGGTTATGACACCGACCAGCCCGAAGCCTTGGGTGAATTCGGTAAATGCGGAGTCGCAGTCTCCTCATTAAAAGACATGGAGATTCTATTCGACGGGATTCCATTCGATAAAGTGTCCACGAGTATGACGATCAACTCGCCCGCCGCGATCACGTGGGCGATGTACCTCGCCGCGGCAGAGAATCGCGGCGTTCGGCTTGATCAACTGCGCGGCACAATTCAAAATGACATCCTCAAAGAGTTTATCGCGCAAAAGGAATTCATCTTCCCACCCGAACCTTCGATGCGGCTCGTCGTGGACACGATGGAGTTTGGCTCGCATAAAGTGCCGCAATGGAACACGATCTCGATCAGCGGATACCACATCCGTGAAGCGGGCTCCACCGCCGCGCAGGAATTGGCGTTCACCCTCGACGATGGACTTGAATACGTCCGCTGGGGCATCGCGCGCGGCATGGATGTGGACGACTTCGCCCCGCGTCTCTCGTTCTTCTTCAACGCACACAATGACTTCTTTGAAGAAATTGCAAAATACCGCGCCGCGCGCCGCATTTGGGCGCGTGAGATGCGCGAAATATTCAAGGCGAAGAATCCGCGTTCGTGGTTGTGCCGCTTCCACACGCAGACGGCGGGCGTTTCACTTACTGCACAACAACCTGAGAATAATGTCGTGCGAGTTGCCATTCAGGCTCTTGCCGCGGTGTTGGGTGGAACACAATCCCTGCACACAAACTCTTTAGATGAAGCACTCGCCCTCCCCTCTGAACACGCCGTGACCATCGCCCTGCGCACCCAGCAGATCATCGCCGAAGAATCGGGGGTGACGAATACGGTGGATCCGCTTGGCGGCAGTTTCTTCGTCGAAGCGCTCACCGATCAAATGGAAAAGCAGGCGTATGATTATTTCCGTCGCGTCGAAGAGTTGGGCGGAGTCATCCCCGCCATCGAAAAGGGATTCTTCCAAAGCGAAATCTCCGATGCGGCGTATCGCTATCAGCGTGAGATTGACAAGGGCATTCGCAAGATCGTCGGTGTGAACGCGTACGCCGAAAAGAAACCGTTGACGATTCCGATCCTTGAGATGGACCCGCAAGGTTATGAAAGACAAGTGAAGCGTCTCGCGGAGTTACGAAAGTCGCGCGACAACGGACGCGTCGGTCAAACGCTGGATCGCCTGCGCATCGCGATGGAAGGCACAGAGAACACGATGCCCTTCATCATGGAAGCCGTCCACGCGTACGCGACGCTGGGCGAGATCATTCAGGTAATGAAGGAAACGTTCGGCGTGTACGAAGAACCGACGATGATATAGAGGCACTATGAGCGCTGGCAATAAAGGGGTCATCGGGATTCTAACCGGGGGCGGCGATGTGCCGGGCTTGAACCCGGCGATCCGCGCCGTGACCATCCGCGCGTTGCGCGAGGGTTACAAGGTGATCGGCATCCGCCGCGGCTGGGCGGGCATGGTGGATGTGATCCGCGACCCGCAAGCCGATAACAGCAACAACTTTCAGGTGTTGAGCGAGGATATCGTCAACAAGGCGGGGCGGACCGGGGGGACGTTCCTGCATACCTCGCGGACGAATCCGTCCAAGGTCCGGCGCGACCGGCTTCCGGCGTCCCTGCGTGAAAAATACACGGACGATATCAACGATGTCACATCGGAGGTCTTGAAAAATATTGATTTCCTCGGGTTGGATTATCTCATCCCCATCGGCGGCGACGACACGTTGAGTTACGCGGTGCGCATGTATCAGGAGGGCGTGAAGGTGGTCGCCATCCCAAAGACGATGGACAACGACGTGCCCGGTACCGATTACTGCATCGGGTTCAGCACGTGCGTAACGCGCACCATCGAACTTTCGAACAGCCTGCGGACGGTCGCCGGCTCACACGAACGCTTGCTGGTGTTGGAAGTATTCGGGCGCTACGCCGGCTTTACGGCGATGCTCCCCGCCATGGCCGGCGCGGCAACCCGTTGTGTGATTCCCGAATATAAATTCAGCATGGAACAACTGGCGGATTTATTGATGTACGACCGCCGGCAAAACCCAAGCCGCTATGCGGTGGTGCTGGTTTCGGAAGGCGCAACGATCAAGGAGGGCGAAATGGTTTTCACGGACCGCAGCACCGATGAGTACGGTCACATGAAACTGGGAGGCATCGGCGACCTTGTCTCTGCGGAATTGAGGGAAATGACCGCCAGCCGGAATAACGGTCGGATGGTGGACACCGTGAATCAAAAACTCGGTTATCTTACGCGGTGTGGCGACCCGGATGCGATTGATTCAATCGCCCCCATGGCGTACGGGAATCTCGCGCTCGATTTGATCCTCAAGAAAATTCACGGCAGGTTGGTGGTGCTGAAGAACGGGCGCTACGACAATGTTCCGCTCGACATCGTCACCAGCGCAAAGAAGAACGTCAACGTGGAGCGCTTTTACAACACCGACCGTTTGCGTCCGAAGTTCGAAAGTTTCGAGATGACCCCGCTGTTCATCATGACCAGCGATACGGTGTAATAAAGAGACCTCCGAAATCGGAGGTCTCTTTATTTATTTTTCAGGGATGACGCTGATCAACACCGCTCGCACCATGCGCCGCGAGAGATACATCCTGGCAGGGTTGTAGAAATTCTCGCAGGTGACCAACGTCAGCCAGTCGTATTCCTCGTGCCGGAAGACTTCGTCAATCTCATAAGCAGAAAGAAGATCGCTTTCCTTGATCTGGTATATGTACTTGAACCCGTCCGCGTGGATGTAGACAAAATCGCCGTCTTTCAACTGTTTGAGGTTCGCAAACGGACCCGGCGCGTTCCGTGAATCCAGCACGTGCGCGGTGAGCACCGTGTTGCCGCGCCAGGTGGGGTATGCCGACCCTTCGAGATAACCGGCATTGTTGCCCAACCACTTGAGGTCCCAGGTGTTGTTGACCCGATTCACGCCGACGATGGAAATCTTTATGCCGAGGCTTGGGATTTCAAGCATCATCCCGTTGGTGGGAACATACGCCAGCGACTGCGGCTGTTCAGGCAGTTTTGTGATCTCGCCCGGGGCAAACCCGGTGACGGGGATCAATGAATTATTTATTGAAGTCCGAGTATTGTTCCCGCGCGGCCCCCCGTTGCCGCCCGCGGCAAAGTTAACAATGAAGTTACGCACGAAGTCCGTGCCTGCCGTGGCGCCATCGCCAGCCAGTTCAACGCCAAACTGATTCACAATGGATGTTGTCCCGCACACATACAGGCGATACGTCCCGTTCGGGAGCGGCAAGCCGAGGTTGACGCTCAACCTCGCCACAAATGGACCCGCGCCGTTGTTATTGTCATAGGTCACTGAGTCAACGCTGATCTGCGTATCGTCACCGGCAACACCTTCTTCACAACCCAGGGTTTCAAAACCGGTGCCATTGTCGCGCACGAGCAGGTAATTCGCCGGGTTGATCACACTATCGCCGTAATTCGGGTCGGCGCTCCCAACGTTCAGCACATCCTGATCGAAAGTCACCGTAAATTCCGTTACGTTGATGCTGACGATCTCAAACTCAGACAACACATTATCGCTGGTGGGCGTGTTGGTATTGATGCCGTTCAACGAAATGATCGGCGGCGCGGCTGGGTCAACCGTCAGCGTGAAGTTTTGCACGGCATCGGGCGAGATTCCGTTCACAGCGGTCAACACCAAATTGTAGGTTCCGTTCGTTCCGGCGGCGGGCGTGCCGCTCAACGCCGCGGTGCCGTCGCCGTTATCGGTGAACGTCACACCGCTGGGCAACGCGCCGGATCGCGTGATGGAGGTCACATCGGGCAAACCGATCGTGGTAATCGTGAACGCTCCCGCACTGCCCACGGCAAACGTTGCATTATCCGCGCTGGTGAACGCAGGCGGAACACTCAACAAATCACATGACCCGTTTTGCGAGGCGTAATTGGTATTTCCACTGTACGCGGCGCGGAAGGATAGACCCGATGCCGTGACGATGGATGCCACGCCCGGATCTGCCACGCCTCCCGCGTCGAGTGAAGTTGATCCCACATTGGACGCGGGACCACTACAGGACGCGTTGTTATAAGCGGTGAAGGTCACGGTCCCCGTCGGTGTTGCGCCTGAGCCGGAAACCACCGCGCTGTGATGGACAGTCGTTCCCACTGCCGCAGAGGTCACCGCAACGTGACCCGCGTCATGAATCTCACTGGCAAGAGTCACGCTGGCTTGTGTGATGCTCGCTGTCGTCGTCGCGGTGGTGGCTGACAACTGATAATTGCCTGAGTCTGAACCAGAAAGAGACAGTCCGGTGGCAGTGACCGTCCAAGTACCGACATTGGCGTTTGCAAACGCGGCTGTCCCGCCGCTTAAGTTCACATCGTCTGAGCCGATCACACCGACCAGGTTTCGCGTGGCAATCGTTGCGGCGGTTGTGCCATCGTAAGGTTTATCGTTCACGGTAATGACCGGGGCAACGATGGCGGGGTCAATCACGAGTGTGCCGTTCGCGGCGCCGGTGTAATTCGGGTCGGTGATGGTGGCAACGACGGCATAACTCCCGGCATCGGTCGGCGGCGTGGACGAGCCGTCATAGGTCACGCTAAACGAAAGTCCATTGGGTGCTGTGGAAACCGTCGCTTGTTTTTGTGTGCCGTCGTATGTGTGATTCAAATTGCTGAGGTTGATCGCCGCGTTGGCTTCGTTGATCGTGAAGTCGGCGGTGTTGTAGGTGATGTTGTAATTGCCGAGCACGCCCGCCGGGTTCAACGTCGCGCTGATGGTGTATGGATTGCCGGCAACGCTTTCGCCGGGTGTGCGGCTGTACGCGGCGGTCACCGCGTCCGCAGGGAGGAATCCGCTCAACGTTCCGGAAAGAGGCGGGTCGGCGTCCCCGAAGGTTTTGCTGGCGGGGTTCGGCGTCACCGACGCGTCTTTTCGATTGATCGTAAAGTCTGCACCGATAAGTGCAGTGATCGCGTAATTGGGGTTCGTCGGCGCGAGCGTGCCTTGTGTGATGGCGTACGCGCCGGCAGTTTCACCAGTCACGCGAGACAGCGCGCCGGTCAATGGCGCACCGGGAGCAGACGATGTATATGTAAATGTAGGGTCGGCATCGCCGTAGGTTTTTGCTTGACCGGAATTCACCGTGATGGTGATCGGGCAAAGCGCGTACGTCGCAGTGTAGGTGGTGTTCACAGGAGGGACGGTGATCTGGTGACTCGCCGCCTCGCCATTGGACCACGAGACGAAGTTGTGACAACCCTGCGAAGCCGCGGCGATCAGATCGCGTTGCGCGCCGACATTGGTAACCACGCTGAATGGGGCGGTGTAGGTGGCGCCGTCATATTCGAGTTGCAAGCCGGATGGAATTGTCTGGAAGGTGAGCGTGACAGTGTTGGGGAGCAGGTCAACACATTCCTGATCGTTCAGTCCGCCGCTATCGGTGACCGTGAGGCAAAGTTCCATCCATGTATTGTCACCATGGTCAACGGCAGTGAAACTCCCCGCATTACCAGTGAGGCCGGGAATGAAATCGAAGTGCACATGCGCACCGTGATGGAGCAGGATGTCCCATTGCAGGCTGGCGCCACTTAGG
>Ga0247727_10003540_pt1 | contig 34404 bp, 34 predicted proteins | sample WisWelCaveWW1625_FD_202498 | JGI IMG/M metagenome (GOLD analysis project Ga0247727, IMG submission 202498) | Biofilm microbial communities from Wishing Well Cave, Virginia, United States - WW16-25 | ecosystem: Environmental > Aquatic > Deep subsurface > Groundwater > Cave microbial mat | place...
TTCAACATCAAGTCGAAGGTCTTGCGCTGAACACCTGTCAGCCGTTTGAAGTCGCTATCTTTTAGTTGTTTGATGGTTTCGTAGTTCATGTGCCTATTATGGCACACTTATGCAAGAGGTCTAATATAAGGATTGATAATTTGTTGGCGACGAAACTGAAGCCCATTCAGGCGGTTATGCCTCAATTTTTCCCAAAGTATCTTTTCAGCAGGAGTCATGTTTCGGCGTAATTCCCTGGCGCGCTCCTGCAATTCACGCGAAACTTTTTGCCCGATAACAATATTATTAACTGGCATTTGCTACCCTCCCCCCTTCCCTTGTAGGGAAGGGGCTGGGGGTTGGGTTTTACGCTGCTTTCTTCCCGTATTCAACACACTAATCTCCTGCGGACTCATCCCCTGCTCCAGCATAAACTGTCGTTTCGGTTTGAGCGCGCCCGTCGGACAAACTCCCACACATTGACCGCACAGCACACACGATGTTTCAGGGATTGCTTTATCGAAGAATGTGCCAATCTGCGTTTCATATCCGCGTCCCTCGAAGTTGATTGCAAACGTATATTGCGCGTCCTCCGCGCAGACCTGCACACAGCGCCAACATAATAGACACTTCGAATAATCCCGCACATACATCGGGTTATCATCTTTTACTTCCGATTCGCGTCGTTCAGCATCAGGGAATCGTTCCGCGCTCGCGCTGTAGTCGTCCATCATCGTCAGGATTTCGGGCGCGTCGGACAGATCCATGGTGGACGCCAGCATCTCAAGAATGGTTTTTCGTGAGCGCACGACTTTCTCGCTGCGAGTCTGCACTTTCATATTCGCTGCCGCTTTTACAATGCACGCGGGTTGCAAAACCCTCTGCCCCTCCACCTCAACAACGCACATACGGCACAATCCATTCGCCGTCGTCGCTTCGTGGTAGCAGATGGTGGGAACATCCATGCCATTCTCACGCGCGGCATCGAGCAGAGTTTTACCTTGCTCGGTAGAGATTTCTTGTCCGTCAATGGTTAATGTGATTGTCATAATGCCTCAAAGTTTATATCATTGCGACCTTCGGGAAGCAATCTCTCCCAACAACAGAGGTTTGCTTCGTCGGGAAGAGCGTCCTCCTCGCAACGACATGTTATTTTCTTTCCTCTTTCATCTTTCTCTTTTTCATCCGTCATATTTCACCCTTCATCCTTGAAACAACTCGGGCCACAACTTCATCGCGGACAACACCGCGCTCGCCGCCGTTTGACCCAAGCCGCATAAACTCGCATCCGTCATCGTCCAGCCGACATCTTGGAGGCGGGCAAAATCACCTTCAAGAATTTTGCCAGCCGCGACGCGGTCAAGGATTTCTTTTTGGCGTTGCGTTCCCATCTGACAGGGATAACATTTGCCGCAGGACTCGTGCGCGAAGAAGTGACCGAGACTTTTCAACACCTGCCGCATGTCGCGTGTCTCGTCAAAGACCATCACCACGCCGGAGCCGAGCGGCAAGCCAGCCTCGCGCAGGTCTTCAAAGGTCATTTTCACATCGAGATGCTCGGAGGTGGCAAACGCTCCCGCCGCGCCGCCGAATAAAACAGATTGCAGTTTCTTTTTGTTTGCAACGCCGCCCGCCATTTCGAGAAGTTCTCGCAAGTTGACACCAAATGGAACTTCATATAAACCTGGCTTCGCTACATCGCCTGAAACACAAAACAGTTTCGGACCTGGTGATTTCTCCGTGCCAATTTTGCGATATTCGGCAGAGCCTTGTCCGATGATCAACGGCACATTGCAAAGCGTTTCCACATTGTTGATGACCGTCGGTTTGCCGAACACGCCATGGGTCGTCGGGAAGGGCGGCTTGATACGCGGGAAGCCGCGCTTCCCTTCGATGGACTCAAACAGCGCAGTCTCCTCGCCGCAAATGTAGGCGCCCGCGCCGACTCGGATTTCAATGTCAAAGTTTTCACCGAGATAACCTGCACTGCGCGCTTCGGTCAATGCGTTTTCCAATACAGGAACAATATATGGATATTCTGCGCGAATATAAATATAGCCCCTGCTCGCGCCAATGGCGTACGCGGCGATGCACATCCCCTCGATGGTGCGATGCGGGTCGTCAATGAGTAGAACTCTATCTTTGAACGTACCGGGCTCGGACTCGTCCGCGTTGCAGATGACATACTTGGGAAATCCATCCGCTTTTGCCGCGCCCTCCCATTTGACTCCCGTTGGGAATGCCGCGCCGCCTCGCCCAACCAAGCCTGATGCCTTGATCTCTGCAACTATATTCTCAGGTTTCATGCTCATTGCTTTTTTGAGCGCGGCGTATTCACCATACTTCGCGAGGGGGGTTGTGCCGTTTCCGCAATTGGCGGTCAACATGCGGATTGGACCATAGACCATGGACAATGGACGTTGCTCTGATTCGCTGATCGTCCATCGTCCATCGTTCATTGTCCACACAGCGGGCGCGTGCTCGCACAGCCCGAGGCAGGGACTCGATTCGATGGTGAGAGTCAGGTCGGGGGTGGAATGACCCGGCTGTAATCCATGATGCGAACAAAGATGATTGAGAATCCCATCCCCGCCTTTGAGCGCGCACGCTACATCCGTGCAGACGCGGATGACGTGCCGGCTGGCTGGTTCATTGTAAAAGAGGGAATAAAACTCGATGACGCCATGCACATCCGCGAGCGGCACGCGCAACGAGCGGGCAATTTCTGTGGCAACAGGTTCGGAAATCCACCCATAAATTTTCTGAGCCGCGTGCAGGGCTGGCAACAACCCTGAGCGACCCAGGGAAAGATAAGATTCAATGGCGGGCTTCAAGGGAGCAAGGTTGATGTCGTTCATAAATTCTCCGGGCAGAAGTATAGCCCAAAATTATGTTCCCGCAATAGTGATGTTCGGCATATAAAAACACAGGGGTAATTTGCGTTGAGGTATACTCACGAGTACCCCAGCCTGAATTGTCATTTCAATGTTCCGGCTGTCATGGTGAGGCGATGGCAATTAAAATCATGGATTTCATCAAAAGAAAATCAAGGACGATTCTCATCCTCGCCGTTTGTTTGTTACTCGCATGGTGGGGACGCGCGCCGATTGGAAATTTCCTCGGCTGGATTAGCAATCGTGACGCCGTCGCCGAATTCATTCAAGGTTTTGGAAGTTGGGGGATCGTTGTTTATTCGTTCCTTTTGATCCTGCAATTAATTGTCGCGTTTGTGCCGGGTCAGGCGCTGGTCTTTGCGGGCGGATACGTTTTCGGGTTTTGGAAAACACTCCTCATCACCATTCCACTGGCTGTGATCGGCAGTCAGATTGCGTTTTATCTCGCCCGCCAATACGGACGTCCCCTCGCCTACCGGCTTGCCACACAAAAATCCATAGACCGCTGGGAAGCGATCTCGAAAAATCAGGGAATTACTTTTTATTTTCTGGCGTTCAACTTGCCGATCTTCCCCTCGGATGCGATGTGCTATGTGGCAGGGCTGGCGACGATTTCAGCGAAACGATTTTTTATCGCCAATTTTCTGGGCAGGCTGGTCTCGACGATCTTCACGGTGATGGTCGGCGCGTACGGGTTCAGTCTCCCGCCTGTTTTCTGGGTCGTGGTTTTGCTGGTAATTATTGGGTTGTATTTCGGGTGGGTATTTTACGCACGGCAACAAAACATTGAGGTGAGTCAGAAATGATGATCCGCTAATTCCCACTAATCCGCGCGCATGATTCACACATTCAAATTTGCGGTTGGGAGGAAACGCGGCTGGCGACGGTATTGCGTCGCTTGCTCGAACGCGTAGGCAAGCCGGATTAACGTTGGTTCCTGCCACGCAGTCGCGAAAAACGAAATGCCGACCGGCAAACCGAACACATAACCGGCAGGCACGGTGATATGCGGATACCCGGCTACCGCCGCGGGCGATGTGGATTCCATATCCCAGTTCGTCGCGTCACCGTTAGCAAGGTCAATCATCCACGCCGGACCGCCGGAGGGGACGATGATCGCATCAAGTTTATATTTCTTCATCGTCGCGTCGATGCCCTCCTTGCGAGACAGCCTCAAATTCTTTTTCAACGCGTCCCTGTATTTTTTATCCTTCAACGTCCCCTGCTCCTGCGCGAGGGTCATATGCTCCTGGCCAAAGTACGGCATCACCAGATCGCGGTTCTCCTCGTTGAACTTGATCACCTCCTCCATCGAATGCACGCGCACATTTGCGCCAAGAGATTTCAAGTACGCATTCAAATCAGCCTTGAATTCATAATGCAACACCTCGCCTTCGGTGTCGCCAAATTTGTTGAAATTCTTCACATCGGCTGGGTCAATGATTTTCGCGCCGAGGTGCTTCAGTGCGTCAATGCAATTTTCAAAAATTTTGAGGATGCGTGGATTCGTCCCCGCCATGTTACGGGCAACGCCGATCCGCGCGCCTTTGAGACCATCAAGATCGAGAAACTTTGCGTAATTGGACAAGCCCCGCTTCTTGCCTCCCCCTTCGACACGGCTCAGGGCAAGCCTTGTGGCTGGATCCTCCCCATCAACTCCCGCCATCGCCCCAAGCAAAATCGCGGCGTCGGCGACCGTACGCGCCATGGGACCCGGCGTATCCTGGCTGTGCGCAACCGGGATGATTCCACTGCGACTCAACAGCCCCGATGTGGGCTTGATTCCCACAATCCCATTCGTGTGCGCCGGGCAGATGATCGAGCCGTCAGTTTCCGTGCCCACCGCGGCGACGCATAAATTCGCCGCCACCGCCGCCCCCGACCCGGACGACGACCCACATGCCGAACGATCCAACGCGTACGGATTGCGCGTCAAACCGCCGCGCGATGACCATCCGCTGACCGAGCGTTTGCCGCGAAAGTTCGCCCATTCGCTCAGGTTGGTCTTGCCCAGAACAACTGCGCCAACTTTTCGGAGTTGCCTCACAATGAAAGCGTCGCGCGCCGCGCTGTTTCCCTCCAGTGCGAGCGAACCTGCTGTAGTCTGCATCTTGTCGTGAGTATTAATATTGTCCTTGAGTAATATCGGAATTCCATGCAAGGCGCCGCGAACCTTCCCCTTTTTTCGTTCCACATCGAGCGAGCCGGCAATTTCAAGCGCGTCCGGGTTCAATTCAATAATGGAGTTGACATGCGGACCGTTTTTATCCACCGCCTCGATCCGCGTCAGGTATAACTCCGCGACCTGGCGCGCCGTCAATTCGCCCGATGCCATCTTTTGTTTCAGGTCTGCAATCGTCCATTCTGGAAGAATCATCCCGCTCGCCCCTTTGAAACGATGAAGGATGCGAACAGGGTCATCTTCCCCCGCCGGTGATGTAATGCTCCAATTGCGAAATCATGGATTTTTGCACTTCCACCACTTCGCGGAGCACATCACGCACAGAGATCAGCCCCGCAAGTTTCCCGTCAGAATACACTGGCAAATGACGGATGTTCTTATTAAGCATCAAGGACATGCAAGCTTCCAATTCCTCTTCCGCTTCGATGGTGATGACCTTGCTGGTCATGATCTCTTTGACTTTTGTGTCTTTCGCCTGCTTGCCTGAGAGTTCCAACTTCCGCACACAGTCCCGTTCAGACAAAATCCCCTTCATCTCGTTCTCCTCCATCACCAGCACCGCCCCGGTGTTGTGCTTTGCCATCAACTTCATCGCCTCGAGCGCGCTTGCCGAGGGGGCAATCGTGAAAATTTCCGTGCCTTTTTTTCGGATCATATCCCGGACGGTTGCCATGGCGAGTTCTCCTTTTTTGGAAGATTATTCAAAGTATAGGCTCAAACGGTCACGATGGCAAGTGAAACGCGTCAAAAAACACTTTGCTGGACGTTCCACGAGTCGGCAATTTCACGGATCTCTCCCGGGCTGAGTCCGCCGCCGGTTGCATCGGAGAGCAGGTTCAAAGTCTCATAGTGAGCCGCCGTTTCGGCGTATTCGATCAGGTCGGAGGCGTGGAGGATCGAATCGTCGGCACGCGCCATCACTCCATGCCGCGCCCAGACCAAAATCTGGTGGGTCCGAAGCGAGAGTTTTGTCTCCACCACAAGCTGGGCGGAGCCGGGCAACAGGAAGGGAATCACGCCAATCCCTTCGGGCATGTTGAGAATGGCTTCGGGTTGCCAGCGGAGCAACCGGCGGCTAAGGATTTTCTCGTTCTGAAACTCGTCGAGGTGGCTAAGGTGCGTCAGATGGATGGGCTGGGCATGAGTTACAGCATGGAGAGCGATATCCGTTGACCGCATCCGATCCGCATGGACTCCAAGGTGCGAGTTGAACTCGCTTGTAACGCGCTGGAATTGCCGTTGTGGCGATGTGAACATTTTCCCAGTTCGCCCGCCCGGCTCGACAATCACACAGGCGAGATTTCCCAACGGCGACTCGGCGATCTCGCGCAACCTTCGGCCTGATCCGCTGACAATGAGCATCATCCCCGCCAGCTCGGGGACGTGGTGAGGCAGTTCCATTTCGTCTACTTGCAAAAAGAGCGCGCTCACATCCCGCGGAGATCGCAGGCAAACCGAGATGTTCCCCGCCGCGCCCTCCGCCGCGCCAATTTCGGCAAGCCGGGCGCCGGCCTGTCCGAGTTGGTAGAGGATCGTATCGAGTTCGAGAATTGGTCTATCAGCCATTGCAAGCTTCGAGTCGTCGAAATTGTATCAATCAATTTGTTTTGGGGAAAGTAAAACTCAACTTAACCTTATGCTCCCACAGGGTCTCTGACCCTGTGGTGCAACCTGCAAAACACGGCGGTCTCTGACCGCCTTTGAGCGAGGGTGCGTAGGGTAGACACACTTAAAATCAAAAGACTCCCGTGTCTGGGAGTCTTTTTTGTCGGGGTGCCGAGATTTGAACTCGGGACCTCACGGACCCGAACCGTGCGCTCTACCGGTCTGAGCCACACCCCGAATTTGAAAGCGTGCGGATTATACCATCACCGCGTGGTTCTGCAAGTTATGGGTTGAGCAGGACTTCCTGGGTGTATACATAAAATACGCCGGGGATGCGATCATCCTCCTGATAAATGGTGAGGCGGGCAGTCACAGGCTCGGAGATTTTGTAGGGAATGGTTGTTTCAAACAACTGCGGGGCGACTTGTTCGATATTCAGCACGCGCAAACCAAGCGACTTCCCTTCCGGCGTGATCAGTTCAAGAATCACGGGCTTCGAACTGAAGGGCCACACATCCCCGCGGATTGTCAGCACCCCGCCAGAGGCGGCCTCTTTCCTGGTCGGGAAAAAGATGCGGACCGGCTCGGAAGGATTCCCCGGTGTGGTGATCTCATTTTCGCCCGAGGAGAGCAACAACAAACGGACGGAGTTCATCGCCTGCACACGATCGAATTCATCGAAGGTGCTGATGGTCAGCCGCGCCACCTCGGCGGCTCCGGGAATTTCAAACGCCACCTTGATGGTTTGCAATATCCCGTTGTTGGATGTCGGCACGTTCTTTTTGAGGAGACGCGTGATCAATCTTCCGTCTTCGCCGACCAAATCCACCTGAACAATTTCGCTCTTGCCGGTGGTGACGTCCATTTTGAGGGTGATTGGCGAAATGACCTTGGAAAATGGACCCGGCGAACTGATTTCAATTTCAGCAAGGTCGTGGCTAGGGATGGTCGTGGCAGTAGGGGAAGGACCCGGCGTGAAAGTAGGCGTTGGCGCGGGCATTGTCGTTTGGGTAATCGTCGGGAATGATGCGATGAACGTTTCCGTCCCGGCGAGATTTGCCGCGTCTGCGGTCTGCGCGATGATGGTCGGGAGTTGCTCCGGTGGAATCAGCGTCGGGACGGGACTCGAAGCCGGGGAGGCGCAACCAGCAACCAGGCTGAGAAGGGAGGCGAGAATCAGGAGTTTGAGTTTCATTCGATTCATGAACAAGTCCAATGACGCGTTACACATCATTGGACTTGGGATGCAAATAACAAATCGTCGTTTATAGCGAGTAGATTTCGCTGTATTTCTTGTTCAGGTAACGGATGTATGGCTCGGGCGCGATCTTCGAACCGGTAACTCTTTGAACAAGGTCTTGCGGGTCATATTTATGCCCGTATGTATGAAGGCGCTCTCGCAACCAGCCAAGTAATGCGTCGAAGTTCCCGGCGCGGATTTGGTCATCGCGATCGCGGATATCTTTGTTGATCTGCTCCCACAATTGAGCGGAGACTAGGTTGCCGAGGGCATACGTGGAGAAGTAGCCGATCGAGCCGCCCGACCAGTGAATATCCTGCAAGACGCCTTTCGCAGTGTTCGGCGGCGTGACCCCGAGGTATTCCTGCATCTTGGCGTTCCAAATTTCAGGCAGGTCTTTGATTTTGATCGTCCCGTCCACCATGCCGATCTCAAGTTCAAGGCGAAGCATGATGTGCAGATTATACGTGGCTTCATCGGCGTTGACGCGGATGAGCGAAGGTTCCACTTTGTTGATGCCTTTGTGGAAAGTTTTCAAACTCACGCCATCCAATTGGGCAGGAAATGTTTTTTTCAGTTTGGGGTAGAAATGCTCCCAAAACGGAAGCGAACGCCCGACGAGGTTTTCCCACATGCGGGATTGTGACTCGTGGATGGCAAGCGACGTGCCCCCCTCCAGCGATGTGCGTTCGTACGCCGGATTGATCCCCTGCTCGTACATGCCATGACCCGCTTCGTGCATGGTGCTGAAAATCATCGCCATCGGTTTATCCTCTTCAAAACGAGTTGTGAGGCGAACGTCGTTCACGCTGAACGTGGTTTCAAAGGGGTGCGGGGCTTTATCCTGCCTGCCGCGGTTAAAGTCGTAACCAAACTTCTTGATGATTTCCTCGCCAAAATCCCACAATTTTTTCTCGTTGTATTTTTTGTGCAGGAAATTGTCATTCACCTGCTTTGCCGAGGCGATGGCTTTGATCAGCTCCACCTGCTTCGGGCGCAACCCATCGAAGATCACCCTGACTTCGGCAGTCTTCATGCCGGGTTCGTAATCATCGAGCAGGATGTCGTACGGATGGTCGGCTGGCGGAAAGAAAGAAACGTATTTATGAACCAGTTCCACAACCTTTTCAAGATGCGGCAGGAAGATCGAAAAGTCGGATTTCCGCCGCGCCTCCACCCATGCTTCAAAGGATTTCGAGGCGACCACTGCCTGTTCCGCCACAAACTCCGGGGGGACGCGTTTTGCCTTGTCGTAATTTCGCGCGGCGACACGAATCATCGCGGCATCGTCGGATTCCGAATCAGTGCCGGCGAATTCCTGCTTCAAGTCTTCGAGTAATCTTCCTACTTCATCGGAGGTAAATTTCTCCTGCATGATCTTTCCGAGTGTCGCGAGTTGTTGACCGCGCGCCTCGCCTCCCATCGCCGGCATGTTGACCTGCTGATCCCAACCCAACACCGACGCGGCTCTGTCAAGATCAGAGACTTCTCCCAAAATTTCTTTCAATTGATTGAGTTTTTCAGACATGAATTCTCCTATATTTTATGTTATTGCGAGGAGCGTTCGTGGCGCCGAGGCGCCACTCGCAATGATAAATACGTTAATTGACCTTCCAGCGAAGGGGTTTATTTTGCAAAGCGGACAGTACTTCGTTGGCGATATCTTCGGAGGCGCGGGACTGCGCTTCTTCTGTCTGCGCCCCGATGTGCGGGGTGGCGATCACGCGCGGATGGGAAACTGCTTCAGTCAACCCCGGCGGCTCCACAGCGTACACGTCCAGCGCGGCGCCCGCGACCTTGCCGCTGTTCAGCGCTTTCACTAACTCCGCTTCGTCAATGATTCCGCCGCGCGCCGCGCAGACGATTCGTACGCCATCTTTCATTTCCGAGAAAGCAAGATGACCGATCATGTCGCGTGTCTGCACGTTCAGAGGCAGATGCAGTGAAATAAAATCAGACCATGCGTATAAGTCCTGAATCGAAACCGGCTCCGCGCCCCTCTGCTTGATGTCATCCTCTGAAATCAACGGGTCGTAGGCAATGACACTCATGCCAAAGGCGGAGGCGCGCTTGCCCATCTCCACCCCGATGCGCCCATAGCCGATCACGCCGAGCGTCTTGCCGTTCAACTCCACGCCTTCGAGTTCTTTCTTGAGCCAGTTACCTTGTTTCATGCCGGCATCGGCGCGTGGGATTTCACGCGCCAGCGCGAGCAATAACCCAAATGTCAATTCAGCGACCGCAATCGAAGTGGCCATCGGCGCGTTGACGACGGTCACACTGTGCTTCTTCGCCGCATTGAGGTCAATGTTGTCCACGCCGGCGCCGGCGCGCCCGATCACTTTCAGCCGGGATCCAGCGTCCACAACGGAAGCAGTTACCTTCGTCCGACCGCGAACGATGAGTCCGTCGTAGTCTGGAATCGCCTTCAGCAGGTCGTCTGCAGAAATATCCTTGCGGTCATCCACGCTTATATTTGCACGCAAAACAGACAAGCCGCTTTCATCGAGTCCATCCGTGATGAGAATTTTGAAATCAGGCATGGAAATATTTTAACCGATAAATCTATTCATACCGCAACGCTTCGACAGGTTCGAGATTTGCGGCGCGGTTGGCGGGATAAATACCGAAGAACAACCCAACCGCCGCGGAAAAGATCGTGGCAAGCGCAATGGCATCGGCAGAGACAACCGGAATAAACTCAGTGCCGTTCGCCGCGGCAATTTGACCCACGGCATACGAGATCAACCAGCCCAGGAAGATGCCAATGATGCCGCCGATCAAACTGAGCATGGATGATTCGGTGAGGAACTGAATCAGAATATCCCTGCGCCGCGCGCCGAGGGCTTTCCGCAAACCGATTTCGCGCGTGCGTTCGGTGACCGAGACAAGCATAATGTTCATGATGCCGATCCCGCCGACGAGCAGGGAAATCGCGGCGATGCCGCCAAGGAAGATGGTCAACACGCCGGTGATGGCAGATGCGGTCGCTAGAAAATCCTGCTGGGTGAATACGGTGAAGTCGTCTGCGCCAATTTCAGTGCGATGACGCTGGCGAAGAATTTGCGACACTTCCTGCGCGGCAAGCGGAACCGCGTCTGCGCTGATCGCCTGGATGAGCAACATATCCACCTGATCGCGGGTGCTTCGCCGAATCAACCGGGTTTGCGCCGTAGTGAAGGGAATGATTACGCGGTTATCTTCACTGCCGAACGCACCGCCGCCTTTCGAGGCAAGCACTCCTAAAATACGAAACGGTTGACCGTCAATCCGAATGGTCTCGCCTGTGATTCCATCGTGGCGGCCAAACAACTTGTCCGCCGCTTCGGGACCGATCAACACAACCGATGAACGCCCAAGCAAATGCTCCTCGGTGATGAATTCACCTTCCGTCAATTCATAATTCCGCAACGGGAAATATGCGGGGGTGACACCGTTCACCTCCACGGTTGTCCGTTCACCTTCATAAGAGATTTCACGATTCGCCTGCAGGAGCGGAGCAACAGACTCAACGGACGGCGCCACAAACGGATCAGAAATTGCATCCGCATCGGCAAGGGTAATGGGACGCGTATTGCGAACGGAATTATCGGGACTGCCTCGAAAAACAAACAGCAGATTCGTGCCGATGCCGCTGATGGAGCCGGTGATGGATTGCTCCGCCCCGCGCCCAACCGCCAGCATGGCGATCACCGCCGCGACGCCGATCACAATCCCCAGCACGGTCAGACCGGATCTCAACTTGTTCCCGCTGATGGATTCAAGCGCTTCAAGGAAAGCCTGGGCAAAGGTCATGACGAACCATCCAATAACCCATCGCGCAAGCGGATGACGCGTTGGGTTTGTTCGGCAATGGTCGGGTCGTGCGTGATGATGATCAAGGTTGTTCCGCTTTCTTTATTCAAATTCAGCAACAGGTTCATGATCTCTCTGCCGACTTTCGAATCGAGATTCCCCGTCGGCTCGTCTGCCATGATGATGGCGGGAGTATTGACGATGGCGCGCGCGATGGCGACGCGTTGTTGTTGCCCGCCGGAAAGTTCGGTGGGACGGTGAGTCATGCGATCTCCCAGTCCAACGGCTTTCAACGCGTCCATGGCGCGATCTTTTCTGCCTTTGGTATTGCCCGAATATCTAAGGGGAAGTTCAACGTTCGTGATTGCGGTCTGGCGTGAAAGCAAATTGAAACTTTGAAACACAAAGCCGACCTTGCGATTCCGAACATCCGCAAGTTGATCGTCGGATAATGAAGCGACGGCTTCGCCATCCAGGATATACTCGCCGGAAGTCGGGCGATCCAAACATCCCAGCATGTTCATCAAGGTGGATTTGCCGGAGCCGGAGGGACCCATAATGGCAACCACCTCGCCGCGTTTGATCTCGAACGAGACGCCGCGCAGAGCCTCCACTTCCACCTCTCCCATTTTGTAGATTTTGCGCAGGTCTCGGGCTTCAATGACGTGGGTCATATCCTTAATCCCCAAAACCGGGACCTCCGGGACCGCCGCCCGGCCCGGAAAATTCAACCGGCGGATTCAAGATGACTTCATCTCCAACCGCCACATCGCCGCCTGCAAGGACGCTCACCGTGTCGGACGATGCCCCAAGGCTGATATCTTTTTGCACGGGCAGCCCGTTCACTAAAAGATAAATGACGCGCTGTCCTTCCACGAGGCGGACGGCGCGATTCGGCACCAGCGCCACATCGTTAATCTCTTCCACCGTGATGTTGACCGCGGCGGTCATGCCAGGTTTGACGGAGTGATCGGCATCCCTCAATTCCACGGTCACTTTGAAATTCACCACACCACTCACGCTATTGCCGGCTTTCGCCACTTCAACCACTTCGCCGTGATAGTCTTTGTTGAGGATCGCATCGAACGAGAGTATCACCGGCTGACCCACTTCAACGCTGTTGATATCCACTTCGGAGACTTCGACATCCACAAACAGGCTGGTGAGGTCATCCAGACGGAAGGCTGTCGCGCCCGCGCTCACCTGATCGCCGGGGAGCGGGTGGGATTCGGTCACTGTGGCGGCAAAAGGCGCGGTCAGGCGCGCCAGATTGATGGTCGCTTGAGCCGCATCCACGCGGGCTTGCGCGGCAGTGATCTCCGCCACATTCCCCGCGGCGAGGCGGTCGTATTCGCGTTGCGCATCATCCAGTTTGGCTTTGGCAAGCGCGAGGTCTTCATCGGCTTTCGCGATGGTTTCCTTGCTGGCATAACCGCGATATTCCTTCAAGATGGGAATCTGACGATTGCCAAATTTTTTGTATACGATTTCCTTGATATGAATCTTGCCGTTCAATTCCTTGCGCCAGTTGGCGGCTTTATCATAAACTTCCTGCGCAGCGCGCAAAGTGATCACCGCCTGCGCGAGCGAGGTATTTGAATTGAGCATGTCGTCCAATGCCGTCTGCGCGTTCACGAGATCGGCTTCGGCAAGGATGACACTCTGCGGAAGCGAGGTCTTCTCAAGATTCGCAAGCACAAAATCTGCGGGAACGTTATCGCCAACTTTCACATTGACCACCTCCACCGTGCCAGCCGCCTGCCAGATCAAAGTCGCGGTTTGCTTGGCGCGGACGGTGCCTGTCGCGCCGATGGTGGCGGTGAGGTTACCGCGCTCGATTGGCGCAGTTTGGAATTGGCTGGCGGTATCTGGTTGAGCGTTGCCGAAAATGAAATAACCGCCAACTCCTACAACCACAATCAACAGTATGAAAACCGGTCCTCTTCGCTTCTTGAAAAAATCTTTCATTCGGGATCCTCCACAAGGGTACTTAATGCCGGCAAAATTCTACACTACAAATATGAATTGCCAATGAATAAACACGCAGGGTTTATGCAAATCTAACCCGAAGATATATACGAAAAGAGGGTCAGGGCGTTGCGAAGTCAACAAATCGTGCTGTTATAATTTTCCCATGCTGTATCGGCTTGCCCGCTTCCTTGATTTCCTCGCCATCACGTTCGTTGTCATCTTCGCCGCATCGGGCGACGCGCCGCGCTTCACCGGTCAAACCGACCGCGTCCGACTCTACACGCGCGAGATCGAGTTCGATTATCCCAACTGGGTCTGGGACGCCACCTGGACGAAGATCGAGCAGAACGCCATCGGCTTGCCGCATTTATTCGACCGCGGCGCGAACAAACAAATCGTCTTTGAGTATCTTCGGGCTACCCAGCAACTGATGGAAACCGAATTCCAGATCGAACGCGTCTTCGCCGACCCCGCTATCACGAATAAGGAATCAACCAGCGCATACCTGCGCGCCCGCCGCGACGAATTGCTGGCGCGGCAGGAAGCGCTCGCCCCACTCGCCGAAGCGACGTTGCAAAGTCAAATTTCCGAAACACTAGCCGAACTCGATCTCACCACAAGCGGTCAGCCGTTGCCGCCCGTTCTGTATCACACCTCCCCAACACCGCTTGCGCTCATCGTCTCACGCCGTAATGTGATCGAACAAATCGCCAACATCTCAGTCCTGCCGACACTCACGCTCGACGACCAGATCAAACTCGAAGACAGCGTGGCAACCACACTTGATGTTTCGACTCTCACCGTTCCCATCGGCGGCGTCGGCGTCTATCCGACCATGGTCACCGAAACCACCGACCTGCGCTGGACGCTGGACACCATCGCGCACGAATGGACTCACAACTTTCTAAACATCCGCCCGCTTGGAATTAATTACAGCGCCACGCCGGAACTCCGCACGATGAACGAGACGACCGCTTCGATCGCAGGCAACGAGATCGGAACGCTCGTCATCGAACGATATTATCCCGAACTGCTCGCTTCATCCCCCAATGTGGGCTTGGTCTCGTTTCCTCAAGCGCCTCTCCCCTCGAACAGGCTGGACGACCCGCCTCCCTTCGACTTCCGCGCCGAGATGCACGAGACGCGCGTCACAGCCGATCAACTGCTCGCCGAAGGGAAAGTCGAGGAAGCCGAATCATATATGGAGGAACGCCGTCAATTCTTCTGGCAAAACGGATACCTGTTCCGCAAACTCAACCAAGCCTATTTCGCGTTCCACGGCGCGTATGCCGACGTGCCCGGCGGCGCGGCGGGCGAAGACCCGGTCGGTCCCGCCGTCCGCGCCCTGCGCGATCAAAGCGACTCGCTTGCCGACTTCATCAACACCATCGCGCAGATGACTTCGTTCGAGGAGTTGCAACAAGCAATTCAAAAATAATCCCATGCGAAGGATTTCCTCTTTCCTCTTTTCTCTTTCGTTCATCTTCGTTGCTTGCTCGCCCGTACCCACACCACCGGTGAGTAGCTTTACTCCGCCTCCGAACCTCATCATTGCTACACTACCCTCTTGTACAACTCTGAACATCAACCCCACGCCGGGACCGGAATCTCCCTCCCTGTTTCCAACCGAAACAGCGGAGGAGCGCGCGCTCGGGGCAACCGACCCAGCCATAACCTTCATCACCTACATTGATTATCAGGATTCGCGGAGCAAGTTTTTCGTGGACGTGGTAAACCAACTCCTTGCCGAATATCCAGAGGGATTGCGAGTCGTCCTTCGTCCATTTCCTTTGATCGGCGTGAACGACAAATCCGCGCTTGCCATGCAAGCCGTGGAAGCCGCGGATACACAGGAAAATTTTTGGAAAATGCATAACCTACTGTACGCACAGCACGCGAATTGGGTCAACCTGCCAGCAGTGGATTTCGAGCAATGGATCACCGCGCAAGCCGCTGGGCTGGGAATGGACGCGGATCAGTTTAAGTCCGATTTCACGAGCGAGACGGTTGTTGCCAAAGTTCAAAGTTACGCGGACGACGGTTCCAAAATTGGAATCCCCGGTGTGCCGCTCATCCTCATCAACGGGCAAATCTACGGTGGTCCGCGCGATCACGGCAGTTTCAGGGACATCATCGAGTTGATCCTGCTTGGGAAGCGACAATTTGCCTCCTGCCCGCCATTAACCGTTCAAACGGACAGGCAATATATCGCGACACTACACACCGAAAAGGGCGACATCGCGATTCAACTCTTTGCCGATAAAGCGCCGATCACCGTCAACTCGTTTATGTTTCTCGCGCGCAACGGCTGGTATGACGACATTACGTTTCATCGCGTCATCCCCGATCTCTTCGCCTTGTCCGGCGACCCCAGCGGCACTGGCGATGGCAACCCCGGTTACTACATCATCAATGAAATTGATTCATCGTTGAAATTCAACCGCCCCGGCATGGTGGCGATGACCAACTCCGGACCCGACGCGGGCGACGGTCAGTTTTTCATCACCTACGCGCCCGCCGCGCAATACGATGGGCAATACACAATTTTCGGTCAGGTGTTGACCGGCATGGACGTGTTGCAATCCCTCACCCCGCGCGAGGCGCAACCGGGAACAGAATCGCCGCCGGGGGATTTGTTGTTGAGCGTGACGATTAAAGGGAACTGAGCCAGTGTTAGGGTGTAGGCGTTGGAGTTTCTGTTGAAAGCGGGGTTTCGGTGGACAGAATTGGAGTTTCTGTCAACAAATCAAGCGAGAGGGGAGTTTCCGTAGGCAGGATCGCCTCGGCAGAAAGTGATTTTCCGATATAAGCTATCAAGTCTTCAAGAAGCCATTCATCTCTAGTCGAAACAGCTTGCTCGTTTATTACCGTGTAATAAATATGCGATCCGTAGTAAGCACCAGGATCAACTTCAGCAGTAGTTCCTGTGTTGAAATACAAAAACAGCAAATAAATCTGATTGGCTTTGTAAACTGGTTCCCCTGAAACAATCATACTATCTTGCCCAACTTGCCCCCCGAAAGTGCGGACACGAACTATAGGCCCTTGATTATCACCTTTTAGATAAGTAGAAATGTGAAAAGGAGAATCGCTGAAAATGCGTAAACGATGTTCGGACACGTAGTCCACCGTAGCGTTTGATGGCAACTTGCCGTTAGGGGTGCTCCATCTACTAGGTTGGATGGCGATAAACTCTCCAATTGCTATCATGTCCGCTTTTGCGATCAGATCATCAAGACTCATTTCAGTCACAGACGCGTAAGTTGTAATAGTAATTGCATCTCTACCTTTCTCCGAGAAGAAGATTTTAACGAAGGTCAACAATGCTATACTTACGCATATAATTATGATTTTTTTGCTCATTTTATTCTCCAAATAATTTTGGCAAAAAGACTTCATGGTTACGGATATTGATAATTAGCGCCATTTATGTCAGGAGTTTCTAGTGTTATTTTCTTGGTTTCACCGTTTAGAGGAATAGATTCGTACATTGTTACATCATTACAATTAGGATCGCTTATATCCTCCAGTTGAAGCCAATGGCCAAATTCGTGGGTCATAACATTCTCTATAATGTAATTATTTGACGCCGGAGGAAAATTAGGGTCATCTGTTACATCAAATGTTGTTGTTACCTTTGTAATCGGAGTTGTTGCTGAGGCGTAAATTTCAGTAATCGCAATCCATTCGGCTGGCTTGTCAACAGTCCCTTTTGCAATAAAATTTGGGCTTCCTGACAAGCTAACCAGAGAAAAATGACTGGGTGTAATATTTGTCCATGTGGCAGCCGAATTGGTTATAGAAGTGATCCATGATGTTGGAATGCTGTTTAGATCAATGAAGTAGTATGCCGTATAATCCGGCCATGAAGCCCCGCTATTCCAACAAATACCGCTTCCACTTCTGTTTGGTGTTGGAGTTACCGTCGGTGTAAAAGTAGACGTGGTGGTGGGCGTGAAAGTGTTGGTAGGTGTAAATGTATTTGTCGGCGTGTGAGTTATCGTAGGCGTTTGGGTTGGAGTAGGCGTACGCGTGGGCGTGTTGGTCGGGGTCGACGTCGGCGTACTACTTGGTGTTGGTGTTGCTGTAGGTGTCGGGGTGGGAGGGTATCCCATGCTTGAAACGATGATATAAGCGGATGCAGGCGTCCAGTACACTGAGGTCACTGGGGTGGCAAACTGCTGAAACCCAACCGTTGCCCTGCCATTCGCATCTGTGACCGCATTTTGCAAATAGTTCCATGTCCCGACAGGGTAACTTCCGCAGAGTTGACTTGGGTTATGGGCGCAAATTGTCCCGCTCCCGCCGTTGTTAATATACATACCGGGTGAGCCGGTGATTCCATAATACCCTTGGGGATTTGTTTGCACTCCAGAGGTGGATACCCATAATGCGATTTGCCAGGCGGCAGTTACATATACCTGCCCTCCGGGGTATTGAACGGAAAACTGCCCGGTAATGTTAGAATTGTTATATGGGTTCCCAATAATATTCCAGCGGACTGTATAAGCATCCACTTGAACGCAATCAAAAATCGAACTGTCAGAATAGCAAGTCAGGGTCCCCGCATTCGCAGGAGGGGTTGAGGTGGGAATATGGGTTGCCGGCGGCGTAGAGGGATACCCCACGCTCGAAACAATGATATAGGCTAATGCAGGCGTCCAAAATACGGTAGTGGACGGCGTGGCCGTTTGTTGAAAGCCCACGGTTACCCTGCTTGTAGCAGGATTTGCAATCGCATATTGCATAAAATTCCACGCGCCGGTTGGATAATTGCCACATAATTGAGCGGGGTTGTGACTGCAAACAGTTCCATTACCTCCATCGTTGACATAACGACCGGGGGCAGTGGTAATTCCATAATAACCTTTTGGATTTGTTTGTACGCCACCGATGGATACCCATAATGAACTATTCCAATACGTAGTTACATAAACAAATTGGTTGGGGTTCTGAACGGTAAATTGCCCGGTGATATTGGAATTATTATAGGGATTGCCGATGACATTCCAGCGCACGGTATATGGATCAATCTGAACACAATCAAAAACCGAACTCTCCACAGCGCAGGTCAATGCGCCTGCCCCGGACTGAAGATTTTCTGTTGATGGATTTGTGAGAGCAGAAACATTCCTGACGTTCAGGGAAACTAATAAAACAAACAACAGAATCTGGCTGGTGATTTTTACTGGCATGTTGATCTTTATCATCAAGCCTCCAAGTTCTCGCACAACGAAGCCAAAAAGTGAAGCCCGCTAAATGACTTTGTCATAATACCCCCCCAATAATATTTGTCAAGACCATATTTGCCCGCATTTCATTCATGGTAAGATTCCCTCATGTCCCTCATCACCTACGCCTCCACCGCGCGCGACGGCGACCTGGCGCAACTCGTCGGCTTGCGGCATAAACATTTCATCCTCACCTTGCAGACGGGGGCAAAATTTGAAACTCACCGCGGCATTTTGCAACACGACGACCTGATCGGCAAACCCTGGGGCACACAAGTATTCAGTCATCTTGGCTCGCCATTTTTCCTCCTGCAACCCTCCCTCGCCGACCTGCTCATCAACCTGCCGCGCACCACGCAGATCATGTACCCAAAAGATATCGGCTTCATCCTCGTGACGATGGGCGTGGGACCCGGTCAAACCGTGATGGAAGCCGGCACCGGCTCTGGCTCAATGACCACCGCCCTCGCGTATGCCGTCGGACCCGAGGGACGCGTCATTTCGTATGAAGTCAAACCCAACATGCAGAACCTCGCCAAAAAGAATCTCAACCGCTTTGGGCTTGCCTCCCGCGTGGACTTCAAACTGCGCGACATCGGCGAGGGCTTCGACGAGACCGACGCGGACTCGTTCTTCCTCGACGTGCCCAACCCATACGACTACATCGCACAAGTCCGTGCCGCGCTCAAACCCGGTGGGTTTTTGTGTTGCCTGATTCCCACCTTCAATCAAGTGGAGAAAACCCTGCTGGCGTTGCGCCAGACTAATTTTGCATTCCTTGAAGTGTGTGAAATCCTATTGCGATATTACAAACCCGAGCCGACGCGTCTTCGTCCCACAGATCGTATGGTCGCGCACACAGGTTTTCTGCTCTTCGGCAGAAAGATCGAGCCAAGCGAAGACCCGCGCGGAAAAGAACTCGCGGAAGAAATCGAAAAAGGAGATGTGTAATGCGCCGCATGTTCCGTCGAGAAAAACGAAAGGGCTTTGCCCAGCAAGTCCCACCGATTTTGCAGGAAGCCAACCTCGCTTTTGACAAGGGCGAGTTTGGACGCGCCGCGCAACTCTTCGAGCAGATCGCGCAGACTGCCGATGCCCGCGGTCCGCTGTACGCGCCGCGCGCGCCGCTCTTTCATTTGCAAGCGGGGCGCGCCCGCATCTACGCCGGTCAAACCGCGTTGGGCGTACCCTCCCTCAAACGCGGACTCTCCCTGCTTGCCGAACGAAAATACTATCAACGCCTGCTCAATGCCCGGCGACGCGTGCTCTCTGAACTGAAAGAAAGAGGATTAGTCGAGGAAGCCGCTGAAATCGAATCCTGGCTCAAATCAATTTCCCCACCATCTTCGGAATTTGAAACACAAATGCCGGCTGCGAGGAAGCCGATCTTGCCCACGCACTGTCCACAATGCGGCGCGGCGCTTCGATCCGATGAGGTCGAGTGGCTGGATGAGGTCACTGCCGAGTGCGGGTATTGCGGTAGCCCGGTGAGGGAAGAGAATTAACGATTTATGTAGGGGCGGATCGCGATCCGCCCCTACAACATCACATGAACCTCGCCGAAGATTTTATTTCCCAACGATTACGAGAAGCCATCCAATCCGCCGGACCATCCTCCGATGGGTACGCGGAAATTGACCTCAATGACGAGGCACAGCTCAAGTGTTCGGCAGTGCTGGTTCCGCTCGTGAGGCAGGAAGACGAATGGCATCTTTTATTCACGCGCCGAACGGATCGGGTTGAGTCACACAAAGGACAAGTCTCCTTCCCCGGCGGCGCGTGTGACGAGGGTGAAATGACTCCGGAACAAACCGCCTTGCGTGAAGCGGAAGAGGAAATTGGAATTCGAGCCAACGATGTGAAAATTTTAGGGCGGCTTGCAAACCTCATCACAATTTCCTATTTTCGAGTCACGCCGGTGGTTGGCGTGGTCAAGTGGCCCAACGTCTTCCGTGTGGGCGAACACGAGGTGGCGCGCGTGTTTACGATTCCGCTGGGGTGGCTGGCAAACGCGTCCAACCGCTGGCAATTTGAAATCGGGGAAAAGCGGCGTTCCGTCATCGCGTATCATCCCTACGATGGCGAACTCCTTTGGGGCGCGACCGCGCGCATGACCGTTGATTTTTTGAAGGTGTTGGGGTTTTAAAAAATTGTAGGGGCGAGGCTGAGCCTCGCCCCTACAGAAAATCTTACTTCTTCTCTTCGGGAACTTCTTCTTCCTTCTTGCCGCGTTCCACAGAGAGTTCGGGTTCGGTCGGTGTGACCGCCGCCACCACCGCGCCTTCGGCGCCGGCAACAGGCGCTTCCTCTTCGATCTTCGGCATGGTCGCCACAGCAACCATCGTCTCAGGGTCTTCGAGCAAGCGGACTTTTTCAGAAACGTGAACATCCTTCACGCGGATGCCATCGCCGATTTTGACGAGGGTGGAAATATCCACGTCAATGCGCTCGGGCAGATCGGCAGGCAAACATTCCACGTGCAGTTGCTCGAGGTTATGCACCAACACCGCGCCGTGATCTTTCACCGCGCCCGACACACCAATAAAATGAACGGTGACCGCAGTGCGAAGTTTTTCATCCAGCGAGACCGCCAGAAAATCCACGTGCAGTAAACGATTCTTGATGTAATCGCGTTGCTTCTCGCGCACGAGCGTGAGGCGCTCGGCGCCTTCCACGTCTATCGTCACCAGGCTGGACGAAGTGGTCTTTGACAATGCCAGCGACGCGGAATGCGCTTCCAAATTGATGTTGATCGGGTCTGTGTGGCAACCATAAATCACGGCTGGCAACTTTCCCGCGCGGCGCAACGCCTTCACCTGCTTGCCGATCACATCCCGCTTTTCCGCTTTTAGTACAACTTTCTCCATCGTTACTCCTCAAGCGCCTCTCACCGGTCTGCGGACTTAAGTCCGCGCTCCCGATTACCTTCGCTCTATGAAATGAATTTCTGCAAACGGCGTTCGCGCCGTAAACATTCGTTAATTGCGCCGGATCAAGAACCGTCCGAGCAGGAGCATCAGCCCGCCGAACAAACCGCCGACGAGTCCCGCAATCACAACGCCGCGCGCATCAAGGGTCGTTGTGACGTTTCCGGTCACATTGCGGGCTAGCAATAAGACAGTGCGGACGTTTTCGGCATGGACCTCGCGCGCCGCAAGATACCCGACCGCGCTGTGATGGATATCTGCGCTTCCCGCGCCGATTATGCCTGTGTACCCGCTCACCGCCGCGTTCTCCGCCTGAACAATGCCCACCGCCGCGTTCTCCAATTCGACTTCCCCCGCGTTCACCATCCCCAGCGCAGACTGCCGCGCCGATACGTGACTCGCTTTGACGTTCGCCGCCGCGCTTTGTTGCAGTTCAACTTCCTCCGCACGGATGAATTCCGCGTCCGCCTGGTGCATCCGCACCAATTCCGCGTGAACGGATTTCACCTCCGCTTGCGAAACATTCGTCACCTGCGGCGATTCAAACTCAGGAAGTTCTTCCGGCTCGACCATAGCGGGCGAGATTTTACCACAAAGAAAGGCGCGAATCCCCTCTCCATTCGCGAAACACCCTGTGGGTCGGGAGAGGACTAGGGTGAAGGTGGATTTCACCCAACACCATCTACGATCTCTGCCTCTTCATCGCCTCCGCCACCTCATGTGACATTTCATCCTCCCGATCTTCGAGCCGCGAAACGATATTGTGGAAATCCTCGTCGTTTCGATTCTGGCTGAGTTTGTAATTCGCCTCGACCTGCGTCACTTCGATCTGGAAGGCGACGATTCCCTTGATTTCCTTCTCCACAAAGTCGGAGGGAAGAGCTTCCATATTGTAATGACTGCCTGCTTCGTGACGATCAACCAATTTTTTCAACAACGCAAATGCTTCGTCGTAATCTTCAACAATCTGCGGCACCCCATAGACGTGTATCGCCTGATAATTCCACGTTGGCACGTTAACGTGGTTGTACCACGTCGGTGAAATGTAGGTGTGCGGTCCCTGAAAAATGACCAGCACCTCGTCATTCTTCTCAAACGTCTTCCACAACGGATTCGCCTTGGACATGTGCCCGTTGACGAGAAGTTTTTCGCCATCTTCGATCACTTCGACCAGGAGGTGACTCGCGGTCGGTTTTTCGCCATCATACGTCACCAGCGCAGCAAATTCATTTTGCCGAAGAAACTCGACGATTTTTGATTGATCTTCTTCACGATACAGTTTTGGGGTGTACATAAAACTCCTCTTGCAATCGGAGTATATCAAATCTCCTCGATGGTTTCGGTACGGGCAAGACAAGCACTCGTCCTACTCAACCGCCGAACGCGACATATTAATCGTTAATTCTCCAATTCTCTTTTCCTGTTTTCCAATTACCGATTACCTCTCAAACGGTATAATCCTCCCAACATGAAACGCTACCTTCTCTTCACTGTCTTCATCTCCGGCATGACCACCCTCGCCGCCGAACTCGCCGCGGGACGCCTTATCGGCAACGTGTTCGGCACGAGCAACATCGTCTGGGCGAGCATCATCGGCTTGATCCTCATCTATCTCACGCTCGGATACTTCCTCGGCGGCAAATGGGCGGACGCGAACCCAACCCCCGCCGCGATGTACCGCATCCTCGCGTGGGGCGCATTCACATTGGGGCTCGTCCCCTACATCGCCAGCCCGGTCCTGCGCGCCGCGGCAACCGCCTTTGACACATTGCAAGTCGGCATTTTAGGCGCATCGTTTGTCGCCGTGTTGATTTTGTTTATCGTTCCGATCACGTTACTTGGGACAATCTCGCCGTACGCAATCCGCCTGACAGTTGACGATACATCCCGCGCCGGGCAGACCTCCGGGCAAATTTATGCGATTTCAACGCTCGGCTCATTCATCGGGACATTTCTTCCCACCCTGATTACCATCCCTGCCATCGGAACCAAAAATACATTTTTACTTTTCAGTATGACCTTATTGATCGTCGCGTTGATCGGGCTGGCGCGCTTTGCGAACGCACGCGCTATGGTTAAACACCTTTGGATGCCCATCGTTTTGATTCTCGCCGCCCTGCTATCAAGGCAGCAATCCATCAAAAGCAACGCGGGGCAAATTTATGAAACCGAATCGGCATACAACTACATCGAAGTGGATCAACAAAACGGCTACATCATCCTAAGATTAAATGAAGGGCAGGGTGTGCACTCGATCTATCACCCTGATATCCTGCAACACAACGGACCGTGGGATCAGTTCCTCGTCAGCCCGTATTTTTACCCAAACCGAAAAACATCAGATATCAAGAGGGTTGCCATCGTCGGGCTTGCGGCAGGCACCACCGCGCGGCAGATGACCGCTGTCTATGGCGACATTCCCATTGACGGATTCGAGCTTGATCCGAAAATCGTCGAAGTCGGGCAACAATATTTTGGGATGACGATGCCCAACCTGAACGTCATCATCGGTGACGGACGGCTCAACCTTGATCGAAGCCAGCGCCAATACGACATCATTGCCGTGGACGCGTACCGCCCGCCATATATCCCTGCGCACATGACGACGCGCGAGTTCTTCGAAATCTGCGCTTCACACCTGACGGAGAACGGAGTCCTCACCCTCAACTCTGCCAGCGTCCCCGGCGACCGCCGCCTCATCAACGGACTCGCCACCACGATGGCGACAGTCTTCCCTTCCATTTATACGGTTGACATCCCCGGCTCGCTGAACACAATGATCTTTGCAACAAAACAGCCCACCAAGCCGGAAGACTTTGCCGCCAACCTGCTCGCGCTATCGCAAGATACAAGTGTTCATCCCTTGTTGATTTCCACCATGAGTGTGACGTATGCCAACCTCAAAGTTGGATACGAATCAACCACCATCTTCACCGACGACCACGCGCCCATCGAGTGGATCGTCAACGACATGGTGATTCGGTTCATCCTTGAAGGTCAGACAGAGAATCTCAAATGAATAAGTTCACTGCGCTTTCCTGGCTGGTCGCGTTGCTGATTCCTCTAGCATTAATTGGGCTGGGTTTGCGATTATTGCTATCTAATACGTTTTTGCAAATCGAATATAACATGCCGTATTTCCCCGCCGATGAATACGGCTTCACCAAAGAAGACCGCTTACGCTGGGCGCCTTATGCAGTGGAATATCTCGTCAACAACGCGGATATTTCGTACCTCGGCGATTTAAAGTTCGACGATGGCTCGCCACTCTATAATGAAAGGGAGTTGAGTCACATGGAGGATGTCAAACACGTGACGAATAGCGCGTTGAATGTTTGGTATACGGCGCTCGCGTCTTTGCTCGCGCTGGGGATTTGGTCAAGGCTTGGGCGCTTCGACTACGCTCAGCATTGGGAGCAGGCATACCGTCAGGGATTGATGCGAGGCGGATGGCTGATGGTCGGGCTGGCAGTCGTTATCGGGCTGGTCGTCGTCGTGGGAATCGCGTTCAATCAAAACGTCTTTTGGAGCTTCTTCACCGGATTCCATCAGTTGTTTTTTGAAGGCGACACGTGGCTGTTTTTGTATTCCGACACGTTGATTCGCCTCTTCCCCATTCGCTTCTGGCAGGATGCGTTTTTAATCGCGGCGGTCATCGCGTTGGGAGGCGGGGTAACTTTGGCATTGAAGATGAAATAACGAATGAGGTGTTACGTACTTCGTACTTACCTAGCACGGACGGAGTACGCAATACGCAAGACGAAGTACGGTGTATAATTTCGATTGAGGAGAAATACGCATGGCAGATTCGTTATCGCTTGAAAACAAGGTTGCGCTCGTGACTGGCGGCTCACGCGGCATCGGTCGCGCGGTGGCGCTGGAACTTGGCGCGCGCGGCGCGGCGGTGGTCGTGAATTACAACAAATCCTCCGAAGCCGCGGATGAAGTAGTGAAAGCCATTCAATCTGCCGGTGGAAAAGCCGCCGCGTTTCAAGCGGATGTCTCTGATTTCAAGCAAGCCGAGGCATTAATCAAATTTGCGGTTGAAACCTTCGGCGATCTGAACATTCTCGTTAACAACGCGGGGATCACAAAAGATACACTCATCATGATGATGTCTGAATCGGATTGGGATTCGGTCATCACAACGAATCTCAAATCCACGTTCAATTGCTCGAAAGCCGCCGTCAAACACATGATGCGGAAACGCACAGGCAGGATCATCAACATGGCTTCGGTGGCCGGGCAGATGGGCAATGCCGGGCAAACGAATTACTCCGCCTCGAAAGGCGGGCAGATCGCGTTCACCAAATCGCTGGCGCGCGAAGTGGCGGCGCGGAATATCACCGTCAACGCGGTGGCGCCGGGGTTCATTGATACAGAAATTCTCGATCTAATGAACGCCGAAACCCTCGAAGCCGCGATCAAGATGGTGCCACTAGCGCGCAAGGGCAAGCCCGAAGAAATCGCGTACGCCGTTGCGTTTCTTGCTTCAGACCAAGCCGCGTTCATCACCGGTCAAGTGCTCGGTGTGGATGGCGGCATGGCGATGATGTGAAGCGCCTGGTGGTTGAATAGCCCTGAGCGATTTTAGCGAAGGGCGTACACTTGCATGATTTGCCAAGCAAATCACACGCAAGGCAGGTATTGAAATCACCATTGTATGAAGAAAAAATTTGTAATGTAAGTTGTCTTTGAAATTTGTTGGTTTCGATACGGCGGACAACCACTGCCTACTCAACCAACGGAGTGAAAATATGACCGACTCAAACCCCCTCGATAAAACCACCGTCGCTCCCGATGTCCTCATCACCATTGCGAGGCTGTCGGCGTTGAGCGTGCCGGGCGTCAGCCGCGTGGCAAACGTCACTGGCGGAGTGAACCGTCTATTTCGGCGCGGGTATCGCGATGGGGTGCGAATCGAAGTCGAGGACAATGTTGTAGTGGTTGATTTACATCTTATCCTGAAAAAAGATGTGAACATCCGCGAGGTCAGCCGCAACGTGCAGGAGCAGGTCGCGCGCGCGTTGCAGGAAATGGTCGGCATGGATGTAGGCGCGGTGGACGTGCAGGTGGAAGATATTGATTACGAAGATGAAGAGGCACAGCCGGCATGAAATCCCGCACCAGGGCGCGTTCGATAGCCCTGCAAGTACTTTACGAAGTAGATATCGCCAATCACCATCCTGCTGATGTGTTCAAGATCCGGCTGGAGGAGTCTCCGCTTTCAGACGATCTCGCGGAATTTACGCGGAAAATCATCTTTGGCGTTCTGCCGCTCACTTCCAACCTCGACCTGCTCATTTCAAAATACGCGCCCGAATGGCCCCTCGACCAGATCGCGGCAATTGACCGCAACATCCTGCGCATCGCGCTGTGGGAATTTGGTGTGTTTCGCGAAACGCCCATCAAGGTTGCCATCAATGAAGCGGTGGAACTGGCAAAACTATACGGCTCGGATTCTGCGCCGCGCTTCGTGAACGGCGTGCTCGGCTCGCTGGCGGAGCACCTGCACGACATTCAACAATCCCTGCAAAAGGCATAAATGGAAATTCTCGGCGTCGGTCCCTCTGAGTTTGTTTTTGTTGTTCTGATCGCAATTATCGTGCTCGGACCGCAAAAGATGCGGGAGGCAGGACAGGTGATCGGACGTTGGTTGAATCGCTTCATCCAATCAGATACCGCAAAACTTCTGAATGATGTCAGTAATTTACCTAGAAAATTAATGCAGGATGCTAATGAAGAGCTATGGAAAGCCGATATGAAACAGAATTCAATTGCCCCGCCTTCTCACATCAAACAACCCACAACTACTTATAAGGCGCCCCAACAGAGCAAGCCTCGAATGCATCACCCAACTCGCCGCAACAACCCTTCAAAACCATCCTTGAAAGAAAACGAGACGGAAGAGCCGTTAAACAAGACCGACAATGATTAAGATTTTCAAAAATGTTTTTCGGGCGGCAGTGTTTCCGTTCATTCTTGTATATAAAATCATCATATTCCCATACCGTGTCATCAAGGGTTTTCTATTATTTTTAAATACCGAACCTGAAGATCACCCTTTGAGTGAAACGGTTGTCAGGCTTACAACCGACGCTGAAGCTCGTCAGGCTTTTTGGCTCCAAGTGGAGGATTTGCGGTTCCACCTTTTGCGAATTCTGATCGGCATTGCAATTGCCGTCAGCGCCTCATTTTATTTCACGATCTCCTTGATGGATTATTTGGCAAAACCAATTGGAGGATTAACCCAGTTACAAGCAATCGAGGTTACCGAGGAAATCGGCGTGTATATGAGAGTCGCTCTAACCAGCGGCATTACTCTAGCCCTGCCTTACATTGTATTCGAGGTTTGGTATTTTGTTGCAACAGGGCTGCGAGCGCGCGAGAAAAAACTCAGCCTGCTTGCCATCCCGCTTGCAACCTTATTATTCGTAGGTGGCGTGGTGTTCACGCATAGGATTCTCATCCCCGCCGCGCTCCCGTTTTTAGGCGGTTTTACACAGATCGCTCAGTTCTGGACGGCAAAGGAGTACTTCGGGTTCATTACCGGCTTGATGCTATGGATTGGTCTATTTTTTGAATTTCCGCTGGCGGTCTTCGTACTTGCCTATCTTGGGATCATCGAACCGAAAGTGCTATTACAACAATGGAGGCTTGCTATTGTTGTAATAGCGTTGCTTGCCGCGGCAGTCACGCCGACTGTTGACCCGGTGAACATGAGTTTGGTCATGTTACCGATGGTCTTGCTGTATTTTGTAGGCCTTCTGTTGAGTTATATCGCTGTTGCTGTACGAAGGAGAAGGAACCTCGAGACTGAAAACTCCAAAGAGCAGGAGCAGGTTCCCCCGTAGGGTGAAGCGAAGAAAGAGGAGAGAAAATGAAAAGCCGTCCAATCATCCATAATCCAATTTCTGTTTTTGTGACCATTCTGGCGTTGGTGAGTCAGGCTTGCGCGCTGACATTGATCGAGTGGCCCACCCTTCCAACCGCGGTCGTTCCAACAGCCTTCCCAAGCGGACCCACGCTTCCGCCGCAATCGCGGGCTGATCTGACCTTCACAGTTCGTCTGCCGGAACCGTTGTTGCCCGGTGAAAAGATAGCCCTGCGGGTGGTGGACGAGGTTACCGGGCTTCCCTACAACCCCGTGGACTATGAACTGGGCGCGATTGACGCAGTGACTTACACAAAGAATCTACAGATTCCCGATCAAGCGGTGATTCGTTATCACTACATCCGCTTCCCCTCTGCAACACGTGAGGATACGAATCTCGACGAACCGATTCGCTATCGCTTGTATTTTGTGAGCGGAAACGCCCAGGTCACAGACACGATCAGCAGTTGGGCTGACAAGCCCGTGAACACACTGTCTGGAAGCATTTTCGGAACGGTGGTCAACACGGACACCAACCAGCCCATCCCAGATATTCTCGTCTCCGCAGGCGGCGCGCAATTCTTTACCGATTCTGCCGGGCGATTCCTGCTCTCGGGTTTACGCGCGGGCAATCACACGCTCCTTGCGCATGCGATGGATGGCGCGTATACGACCTTTCAACAAGCCGCAACCGTGGCAGACAACCAACTCACCCAAGCCGCGCAGATTCGCCTCAAGCAACAGCCGCTGGTCAATGTGACCTTTCTGGTCACCGTCCCGCAAGGGACTCAAGGCACGCTTCGCATCGCGGGAAATCTGCTTCAACTTGGGAACACCTTTGCCAACCTGCGCGGCGGACTCAGCACCGTCGCCGACCGTATGCCCATCCTCCAAATCACTGCCGATGGAAGATATTCCACCACCATCCGCCTCCCGGTGGGCGCAGATGTTCAATACAAATACACCCTCGGCGATGGATATTGGAACTCTGAATTTACATCGGTCGGGGGATTCGTCACGCGTCAGTTCCTCGTGCCCGCGCAAGACACCACCATTCAAGATGCCATTCAATCCTGGCAGAACGGTCCGCCCAATGCGCCGATTGTGTTTGACGTGACGGTTCCCGCCAACACTCCGCAGGTAGATATCATTTACATTCAGTATTTTCACAACGGCTGGACCCCTCCGATTCCGATGCAGAACGCGGGCGCCAACAACTGGGTATTTAAACTTTTTGGTCCGCTCCGGGAGATCGGATCGTTCAGTTATCGCATCTGCCGCAATGCGCAATGCGATTCGGCGGATGATGCACAAAGCGTTGGTCCAAACGCCCACGGTACGAACGTCACACCGACGATCGCACCGCAAAACCTGCGAACAATCGTCAACGCGTGGGCGTGGCCTCTCAACACAGGCAGCGCTACATTGGTCGCGACAACGATTCAGCCGCGCGGCGCAGGCTTTATGGCGGGCGTGGAATATCAATCCTACTACGACCCAAACACCCCGCGCTTCAACGAGTTCGCGGTTAAAAACATTCAGGGGATTTTTGCAAATTGGGTCATCTACACGCCCACGTGGACGTACAAACGAATCAACCCGGTCGTTTTCACGCAACAACCCGGCAAAGATGCGTTTTGGGACGATACCAACAAGGCGATCATCCAAGCGCGCGGATTGAATCTTAACGTTGCTCTCCTTCCGCAACCCCGTTTCGATGTCAACGCCAGCGAGTTTTGGAAGAGTGCGCCGCGTGACGCCAACTGGTGGAACGACTGGTTCGACCATTACCGCGCCTTTGCCGTACACTTTGCAGATCAGGCGACTCAATCCGGCGCGCAGGCTTTGATTTTGGGCGGGGATTGGATTCTCCCGGCTCTTCCTGCGGGTCTGCTTGCCGACGGCGCCTCCAGCGGAGTCCCAGCCGACGCGGAAACGCGCTGGAACAACATCATTGCGGAAGTCCGTCAGCATTTTCGAGGCAGTGTGCTGTTTGCCCTGCCCTTCAACTCGACAAATTTCACGCCGCCCGTCAACATTCTTAGAAATACCGACGCGGTCTATCTGTTATGGTTTGCAAAGATCACCACCGTCTCGCCGCCCAACAAAGGCGACATGATCAACGAAGCCGGCAAATTGCTCGACCAGAACATCGCGCCGTGGCAAACTCAAATTGGGAAACCGTTTATCCTTGCCCTGTCATATCCATCCGCAACAAACTCAGCCACCGGTTGCATACCTGATCCTGCCGGCGCCTGCCTCGATTGGACAGCACTCAACCGCCCAAACCCAGACATCGGATCGGTCAACCTCGACTTACAACAACAGGTTGACATCTATGATGTGATCTTCACCGCGTTAAACTCGCGTTCGTGGGTCAGCGGGCTGGTCAGCCGCGGCTACTTTGAGCCGGTCGAGTTGCAGGATAAATCGGCCTCGGTGCACGGCAAGCCCGCGCGCGATGTGCTATGGTATTGGTTCCCGCGGTTATTGGGGATTATCCAATAATACAAAATCTGTTCTGGCGGGGTCTGAGACCCCGCCAGAACTTTAAATTTACGGAGGTTTTCATGGCAAAAACAAAAATCATTTTGAAGCGCACAGGGCTGGGGATTTTGATTCTTGCCATTCTGCTTGGCGCAGGAGGAACGTTCTACTTCAAAAGTTATCTGCCAAACACTGTCGCGCCGAAATCCTTCCCGCAAATTGACGGGGAAATTCAACTCGAGGGCCTGGAAGGACCGGTTGACATCTATCGCGATCACATGGGCGTTGCCCATATCTACGCAACCACATCAAACGACCTGTTCTTCGCCGAGGGATACGTTCACGCGCAGGAACGCTTCTGGCAAATGGACTTTTACCGTCACGTGGGCGAGGGACGTACCGCGGAGATGTTCGGGGCGAGTGCGGTTGAAACGGATATGTTTTTGGCAACACTCGGCTGGAGAAAAACTTCGCAAGAGGAATACGAGGCGCTCAACACCGAGTCAAAAGCCATCGTTGCCGCGTATGCCGACGGCGTGAATTCATACATCAAGGGGAAGTCAAACGAGGAACTCAGTCTCGAATACGCCATTCTTGATCTGCCCATTATCAATCCAGGTTATATCGTCGAGCCGTGGGAGCCGGTCAACACGCTGGCATGGGCGCGGGCGTTGGCGTGGGATTTGAAAAACAACATCAACGGCGAGATCGAAAAAGCCATCCTGATGAAAACCCTCACGCCTGAAAAAATCGCGGAGTTATTCCCACCCTACCCGGACGATCATCCCATCATCGTCAACAATATCGGAGACGGAGCATCCGCCGCCGCCAACAAGGTAGTATTTGAAATTCCTAATGAGACTCTTACCGTTCTTCAACACAACCTCTCCCTGATGGATCAGGTTCTCGGTTCGCAGAATGACGATGTTGGGTCAAATTCATGGGTGGTTTCCGGCGATCTAACCACGACCGGCAAACCGCTCCTTGCCAACGACCCCCATCTTGGAATCATCATGCCTTCCATTTGGTATCAGGTAAGCCTGCATTGCCAGCCGAAAAGCGCAGGCTGTCCGTATGATCTCGCGGGCTTCTCGCTCGCCGGCGCGCCGGGTGTTCTGCTCGGACATAACGACCGCATCGCGTGGGGCTTCACCTTCGCAGAAGAAGATGTGATGGACTTGTTCATCGAGAAGGTGAACTCAGAAAACCCGAACCAATACGAAGTGGACGGCGCATGGATTGACTTTGAAACGCGCACCGAAACGATCAACGTGGCAGGCGGCGACCCGGTTGAGATCATAGTCCGCGCCACGCGGCATGGACCGGTGATCTCCGATGTGTACGGTCCGCTGAAAAATGAGGGCGACCCGGACGATGAGGAATTCGTCCCCTTCAAGGAGCGCGCCGGGATCGAATTGCCGGAAAATTATGTGATCGCCCTAAGCTGGACGGCTCTTTCCACAGGCAACACCTACAAAAAGGGAAATCCCTTCGAAGCGATTTGGGGATTTAACCGAGCCCAAAACTGGGAGGAATTCCGTCAAGCCGCAAGCCATCTCAACGCGCCGGGGCAAAATCTCGCCTATGCCGATGTGGATGGAAACATCGGTTATCAATCTTCCGGCACGATTCCCGTCAGAAAAAACGGGGACGGACTCGCCCCCGTCCCCGGTTGGACAAGTGAATTCGATTGGGTTGGAAGCGTCCCCTTTGAAGAAATGCCGTACACGCTCAATCCCGTTGAAGGGTTTATTGCCCCCGCCAACAACAAAATCGTTGGGGATGATTATCCCCACTTCATCACCGTCGAGTATGACTACGGCTACCGCGCCAATCGCATCGTGGACTTGATCGAATCAGCCCCAGGGAAAATTGATATCCCCTACTTCCAGTTGATGCAAGCCGACGCGCACGATGCCAGCGCGGAGACGTTAATACCGCTTCTAAGCCAGGTTCTTTTACAGAGGCAGCAACCAGAGCCCACTGAGAATGAAATCCATGCGACTCGCATGATTATGGATTGGGATTTTCAAGCAACGGTTGATTCGCAAGGTGCGGCAGTGTATGCCGCGTTCTGGCGTCACCTGTTGAAGAACACCTTCAACGACGAACTGCCGGAAGAGTACTGGGCAGACGGTGGCGACCGGTGGTTCGAAGCGACGCGCAATCTTGACGCAGACAGCGCGTGGTGGGATGACGTTTCGACAACCGATTTCACCGAGAGTCGCGATGATATTTTGAAAAAGTGGTTCAGCGAGGGAGTGACCGAATTGGAAGAACTGCTCGGCGACGATCCCGTAAAATGGACATGGGGTGGAATCCACGTCAGCAATTTCAGGAACGGTACACTGGGCGAATCAGGCGTCCCACCGATCGAGGCGCTCTTCAATCGCGGTCCCTTTGCCACCAATGGCGGAAAAGCCATTGTCAACAACACATCATGGGATGCGGTCGAAGGATACGAGGTGACCAACCTCCCCTCCATGCGGGCAATCTATGATATGTCCGACCTCTCGAATTCCCTCACTATGCATACGACCGGGCAATCGGGTCACGCGTTCCATCCGCACTACATTGATATGGCTCCCCTGTGGGCAGATGTGCAATATTATTCAATGTTATGGAATTTGGAAGCGATTCAGGCTGATGCTGAGGGACATCTGGTGCTGGCGCCGAAATAAATCTTGTAGAGGCGGGGTCACCCTGCCCCTACTTTCTTAATTTCAACGCCAACCATGAAAAGAAAATCACGCCGAGGTAACTTGCCGCGAGATCAACCATACTGAAGGTGCGGTTGGCGAAGAATTGTTGCGAGTATTCTTCGAGTCCGATGAGGAGGGCGAGGATCAAGCCGGCTGAAAGTGCAACCAACTTTGGGCGTCGAGAGGGAAGCGAGCGGAAGAGGGTCAAATCGAGGAGGAGAGTCAGAATCCCGTAAAGGACGAAGTGTCCGATTTTGTCACCTAGTGGAATCAGATTGACAAATCCGAGCATGTCAAGCATCCCCAAATCGGCGAAGACAATGATGAGGATAATGAACGAGGCGAAAAGAATCGTGATCCACTTCATAAAAAATATGGGCGGGGTTGTCACCCGCCCTTTGGGATTCAGGCTTTGGCTGATTCTGCCTTTGCTTCCCGCCGCGCCTTCCACCACTCAACGACCATGGGCAGGAGGGATAGGAAGATGATCGCCAGGATCACGAATTCAAAGTTCTCG
>Ga0247727_10003541_pt1 | contig 34403 bp, 35 predicted proteins | sample WisWelCaveWW1625_FD_202498 | JGI IMG/M metagenome (GOLD analysis project Ga0247727, IMG submission 202498) | Biofilm microbial communities from Wishing Well Cave, Virginia, United States - WW16-25 | ecosystem: Environmental > Aquatic > Deep subsurface > Groundwater > Cave microbial mat | place...
GATGATTTCGCTTTACCTGATCTATGTCCTCGGTGTGTTTTGGTCAGAAAACAGGGAGGTTGCCTATTCAACGCTACAGATAAAGTTGAGCCTCCTGCTGGTTCCGGCTCTTTTCCTGTTTTTGAACTACGACATACGGCAGTTGAGAATGATGGTCTATGGTTTCTTTCTGGGGCTGATATTTTCATTCTTCTCTTCGATAATAACTTCAACAATAAATTACGCCGATTCGGGATGGCTCAGCGAATTTATGTACTACCGTTTGAGCAAAACAATCCATCCGACCTACCTCGCTTTTTATACGAATATTGCCATTGCTGTATTAATGGTGGATTTCACTACCCGGCGACTTGCTCTTTTCGGGAAAAACAGGAGCTATCTCGTACTCATCGTACTTTTCTCCTTTTTTTCCTTCATTCTGTTGTCCAGGTTGGGCATAGTGACAACATTGCTCCTGAACAGCATTCTCATTGTCCATTGGCTTAAGAAGCGCAAGTGGTTGCTCTCCGCTGCTGTATCGATCTTTGTTCTAATGGTTCCGGTCATAATGATGAAAAGCTCTATATGGGCCAGAGAGCGACTGTGGGATGAGTTGAAAACCGAACATATCGAAAAAGGCCATCAGATTATTTCATTGCCGACTTTGAGAATGGAGATTTGGAGTGACGCTCTGACTGTTTATAAGAAAAATCCCGTTCTGGGTTGTGGAACAGGTGACGTCCAGAATGAAATGATCCTTCAGTACCGGAAAGATGGCTTTGGTCAGGCGGTGGAGAAGAAATTTAATGCACAGAACCAGTTTCTGCAAACGGGAATCGCCATTGGAGGAAGTGGAATACTTCTGGTACTAACTATTCTGGCACTTCCGTTCTTTGGAATGAAAAGGCATTTTTACTTCAGCGCATTGTTCAGTTTTATTTCTTTACTGTTCTTTACTACCGAATCTGTTCTGGAGACGCAGGCCGGAGTGTTGGGATTTGCAATTTTTTATTGCCTCTGCTTCAAGATCGACGAAACCCTGTCTTCAGAAAATTCTTCGGCGGAATAATTCGCTCCGATGTGTTCTGAACCTCTAAACGCAGCGCCCTTTACGATTTTCGCGTGAATCTTTCTGAAAGTAATGTTGCTATAAACAGCAGCAGATAGATGATGTGGATTCCGATAAGGCAGAAATTCAGTCGTGACTTGAAAAATGGTGTTAGACTTAAACAAAAGGCCAGAAGAAACACACAGGACAGAATGGATATTGTGTTTGCCAATGGGAGATTTTTCTTCACTCCGGGTCTGACCAGAACATTGAGCAACCCGCAAAAAATCAAGATACATCCTGATGTCAGTAAAAAAACGAATTGCCGATCAAAGTCTTTAACCCGAAGCAATACAGCGCCGGTATGGAGCATTCCCAACAGCATTGAAGTACCCCCGATAAAAAAGGCCGTCCACGACAGTGTTGTCCTTTTATTTGCCCAAAACCTCATTGTTGATTGATCACTCGATGAGTCCACTGTGATCAATAACGCCGGGAGAGCAAAAAAAGTGTAAAACCTACGCTTTACCGAATATTGCGGTTTCTTTAAGCGGCGACTATTTTTTACCCGAACTCAGTTTTGTCACTATTCCCTGCCCTTCAAATTTTTCACCGTTCTTTCCTTCGGCAGTATAGGTGTAGAAATAAACTCCATCGGTGGATTGGGATCCGGATTTGTCGGTTCCGTCCCAGCCCTGAGTAATTTCGGTAATCTCAGCGATGGTCAGGCCCCATCGGTCTACGATAATGGCGTTGAACGTCTGAATGGATTGCGATACAAATTCAAAAGTGAAAACATCGTTGACTCCATCGCCATCGGGTGTGAAAACGTTTACGGGATGCAGAATGGATGGATCCCAGATGATCATATCCTTGCACGTTGTGTCGGTGCATCCGTTCTTGTTTTGCGCAACGAGACACACTGGATAAACTCCCTCGCTGTAATAGCACGTATCCATTATCTCGAAAAAATCGTGTGAAATTTTCCAGGCTTCTCCCTGGTAACCGTAGTGCCAGAAGAAAGTTGTGTCGGTCAAGGGATCGTATGGATTCGAAAATCCTGTAGAAGTATTTGTAAACTCAACACAAACAACAGCTGTTCCTTCGTAGGCTCCAGGGCCGGTGAAATTTGGTGATTCGGGAATAAAGTCGGCGACAGGGTTGATGGAATCGAGTGTGACAATCTGCGTGAGAATACATCCGTTGTCGTCCGTGATCACAATTTCATAATCGCCGGGATTGAGTCCGCCCCAGGTCGATGGTAAGTGTACGTCTCCTGTGGCAAGATCCGTCCAGACGTACGAATAATCCGCCGTTCCACCTTGCGCGGCGGCATAGACTACACCGTTACCGGATTGATATGGAAACAAGCGACAGAAAGCAGGATAATACCCGATCTCGGCAAAACTGAGGGCTTCCGGTTCTATGATTTCGATGTCAATCACCTGGGTACATCCGTTGTCGTCATTGATGGTAAGGGTGTAGGTTCCATCGGCCATCGCGTACGACGAATCTCCTCCGAGTCCACTGACACCGGCCGGGTCGGGGTTCCAGAAATAGGTAATTTGATCATATGCGCCCTGCCAGTTGTAAACCGTATCGACCACCGCAATTCCGGTTTGGTCACCAAAACAAGCGGGATGAATCAAGGTGAGATCAACATCAATCGGCTCCGGATCCGGAATAAAAATGGAGTCCTCCACGACACAACCGCCACCGAGATCGACATAATAGTAATACCAGCCGGAGTCAAGTCCATTGGCAGCATTCGACCCACCCACATTGACCACTGCGCCAAGTGCATCTTCTATGATAAATACTTCACCACCTGTCGCTCCGGAAACATTCAGGGTTATTGAAGCATCGCTAAAATGGTAGCAGGTGGGCGCATTGAAAATAACTTCCAGTGGTGCCACACTGACAAAAATATCCATTGAAATAATGTCCTGTGTTCCGCAAATGGTATCTCCGGCGGTCAGTGTTACAGTATAGGTTCCGGAAGTGGAGTAGGTGTGCGAAAAGGTAGAATCGTTGTACGAATTACCATCTCCCATATCCCAGTCGAGTACAACGCCACCGGTCCCTGTACTGGAAAATGTGACCGTGAGGGTGCCGCAGTTGCTGTCGTAGCTAAAATCGGCCGTTGGTGTAATGGTGGTTCCGACGGTAATCGTCAGATACGTTGTGTCGTACTGGACACAGGCCGTTGCATCGTGGGCTACGAGCATAACAACATAAACACCGGGATCTGTGAAGGTATGGCTCGGTTCGAATGTTGTTGTTGTGGGCGATCCGTCGTCAAAGTCCCAGACATAATCAACGCCGGTACTTGTATTTTCAAAGTCGACCGTAAAGGGTGCACAACCCGTAGGAGAGGGACTCGCTGCAGCTTCGGCCTGAAGCGGATTGGCTTCAAAATCGATCTTGAAAACCGCGATGTCCCATCCTGCACCGGAAACTTCGGCAACCGAGCCCGGTAAAGTAGGAAATCCTCCGCCGTTACAGACGCCTTGGTAAACCACACCGTTGGGATCGAAACGGCTGGTTCCTCCATCGACGTGATCGCCAAATACGCCGTAGTGCGTGGCGAAAAATAAACCCGTGGCTTCCGGATCGAGTACACCGAGATAAAACCCGCCGGAAGTTTGAAAATTATCTGCGGTAACGGGCAGGCTGGAGAATGCCGAATGACCGGAAAAATAAATAAAGCCGCATTGATCCACGAGAAAGGCAATAGGAATAAATTCACCCGTAGTGCCACCGCCGACTTCAGTGCCATAAATCAGCGTTGTCAAAGTAGGGTCGAGCGAGGCAATGAACTGACCGCTTCCGGGAACCGAATAAACACCGCCTGTAATCGGCATTCCCGCACCGGCATCCTGTCCATAAATGTGAACATCTCCGGCAACATCCAGGTTGATGAAAAATGCAAATTCGTCGTCTGTACCACCAAAATAGGTACTCGCATCAATGGCGGTTCCGTCGGACACGAGGTGAATTATATAACCATCCGCCGCGCCCTGATTGGAGGTGAGATATCCGGTGGCCGGGATATCATTGCTTCGGGTTCCACCGCAACCAAAAATATCCCCCGATGCGTCTATTCGCAATCCAAATCCCGCGTCACTATCGGTTCCACCGTAATAGGTCGACCAGGTAAGTGCAGACAAATCGGGCACGAGTTTCAGAAAAACAGCATCCTGGCCTCCGCCCAGTGCATTCTGGTAAGCCCCTGCGGTGATCGGAAAGTCACTGGAATTCGTGGATGTGGCGATAAATGCATTGCCTGCTCCATCTACGATGATCTCACCCCGGTATTCGTCTCCATAGTTATAGGACGTTCCGTTGGTGCCGTCACCAGACGTACCGCCGAGATACGTTGATCCGACCAGCAATGATCCGGCGGTATTGAGATGTGTAACAACAATGTCGTGATTGCCATTGAACGTCGCATCATACGCGGTCGACGATGTTGGAAAATCGCTGGAATAGGATGATCCCAGGATATACAATTCGTCGGTTTCGCTCACTACGAGGCTATGCGGAAAGTCGTCATCTACACCGCCAACATACGTCGCATAAAGGATCGCGGTTCCCGTCGGATTCAGTTTGGAAATAGCAATATCAGTACCCCCTCCGTGGGATAACTGGAAAGCCCCTGTGGTAACAGGATATCCGTCACCAAAACAAATTGCGCCGGTATAAATGTTGCCGTCGTTGTCATAGGTCGCGCAGTGGCCGTAATTGTCTGTTCCGGTGGTTCCGGAATACGTTGAGGCAATGACCGTCGGGTCGATGATGAGTTCGCTGGACGGATTGTAGCCGTTGGGAAATTCAAACGTGACCCTGCTGCCCTTCAGTTGGAAATGACAGTTTACCTCTGTGGGGTGGCCATCCGTTATTTGATAGGCGTAGGGTGCCAACTCAGTGACCTCGCCGATGGAAGTCTGAAGTACCAGGTTGCCGTTAACAATCGATAATCCGTCAAGACCTTCGTAATTCATCGCGATGGAGGAAGCATCGGCGTGTGGCTTGACAATAAAGTCGTATTTAAAATTTCCTTCTTTGCTATAGACCGAAAGATCGATGTTATCATAGACGCCGGTAAAGTAAGTTTCATTGTACAAAGGAACATTCCCTGCCCAGTTTTCAGGTTTGTTTCCGATGAAATAGTTATGATATTCCGATCGTTTTTCGTGACCAGCAACAACGGCCGCGTCATTTGCGCCAATAAAATTCACTTTCCAGGCGTGTCCGTGGATGGCGAATGCGCTCAATTTCGCTTTGTCCTCGTGCATCAGGTGATGGCGCTCTTCAAGATCTTCTGCGCTTAAAATACTGTAGGTGAAGGCGTTTTTTTCGAGAAATACCGAGCCGCCAGGGATGGAAGACTTAAAAAGAACCTTGTCGTTCCACTGACCTTGGTTTTCGATAAATGCCACAGCGCCAGTTGATTTCTGCTGGTCGCCGGTATGAACGTGTTGCCCGTTAACGGAATTTAAGTACAGCTGTGCGAGCAATGTTATCGCAGTTGCGGAAAATTTCAGGTGTCCCATAAACTCGGAATTTGATGTTGAATTGAACTCATTAATCTAGACGGAATCAAGCCTTCAAAGGTGACAAACGAGGGCAGAAATTCGAAAATTATGTATGAGCCGCATTTACCTTGTACCAATGGAAAAATTGACACAATTCGCAAAGGCCGCAAAGAGGTCCGCTATTGAAGAGAAAATGCTTTTCATATAAAGGGATTAAGATTCATTCGGAGTTTGGGAACGCAAGAAAAGGTTCAATAGACCCTAACAACACGTCGACCCAGGCTCACACGACGATTTATTTTCACTCAGGCTTGACAGACTTACCTTTCGTTTTTCCGGTGGCACACCGCATTTGTCCAACGCAAGACAGTCGGTTTGTTTAGAAACAAGGACGAAGTCTTTTCCTTCAAAGGCCAGGTCGTATTTTCCAATCGTTTCCGATTGATATTCCACCTCAACATCCAAATCTTCCATTCCAAGCACTTTTTCGGACAAGGAAATAATATCGATCAGCTTTTTGGGTTTTAACTGGTGATCAAAATCTTCTGCAGCCCACAACTGAAAATTCGCAACCTTTTCATTCCGAACAGTGCCGCCGCAATCGATGAAGTGTTTTGTAACCACCCCGACCTCTGTCACGTGAAAATGTCCGGGAACCATTGTTCCGTCGGGTAGTTGAAAGTTGACATCGTTCAAATTCCGCAATGCGTTTTTAACTTCTGATAGCTTCATTTTTGTCCAATTAAGGCCTTTATTAGCTAATATTAAAAGTTATTTTTCGACCAAGCCCAAACTCAAGAAGCTTATATAAGGTCGAAAGTTGAATGTCACTGTGTCCGTTTTCAATCCGGGAGATGAAACTCTTTTTTGTACCGGTCTTTTCCGCGAGTTGTTCTTGCGTCATATGGGCCAGACGACGTTCCTCCTTTATTACCTCGCCAATGGCGAAGGCTTTGGCTTTTATTTCGAAATTGGTTCGTTTGAGTGAGCCAATAGGACCGTAACGTTTGTCGAGGTGCTCGTCAAAAGTGGTAATGTTCTTTCTGGCAACTTTTTTTGTTTTCATTTCGTACGATTTTTCAACTGTTGGGCAAAATACTCTTTTTTTATTTTGATCGCTTGGCCAAGCTCATTGGATGGCGTCTTTTGCGATTTCTTCTGAAAGGCGTTGAACAAGACCACGACCTTTTCCTGGTCAAGACAACAAAATATTCTGTAGATGTTTCCCTCATACTCTACCCTGATCTCGTAAAGTCCGTCAGTCCCTTTGAGATGCGTGAAGAATTTGACAGGGATTCTATCCGCTACTGTAACCACAAACAAAACATAATCTATTTTGTTTTTGACTTTTTCCGTCTGTGCATTAAAAAAGTCAGAAAAATAGTTCTTGTACTAAATAAGCTCCCGAATTTTCTTCACTTTACGAAGTTAACGAATAATGGAACAAGAAACAAGAGGTTGGATGAGATTTTCTAATTGAATTGTGCTAATTATTGTAGCCCTGCAGCGTTTGCTTCAAAATTGTTCCGTTCGTCAAAACCCTCACACCGTCAACAACAACGCCTTGTGCCAGCTATTCTCCACAGCCGTTTTCCATTTGTTCTCCAGCTCACCTTTCGTTTGAACGAGATTATTGAATACGATGGTCTGCGCACCGATTTTTCCTTCTCGGATTAACTGGCGGAACTCGGCTTGGCCAACAAGTCGGATGGAACTGCAATCGTCAAAGGCTGTATTCAATCGATTCAAAAAATCGACCTGCAGGTTTTTTCCCAGCTCCTGAACCGCTTTTGTCATTTTGTCGATGGAACAGCCTGAGGGAGGCGCTTTGGACTCGTCAACCCCGATGACGAGAAACAGGTTGTGCGCGACTTCAAAATCGCCGTACAGCTCTGCGCCGTGTGCTGCCCAGAAGGGGATGAAACCAGCAAGCGTCTTTTGGCAGAGCTCCACCTCAACCGCCGTCAATAAACGGTCGGCCTGGAAAATCCAGACACGCGAAGCATCGGGTAGGTTATTCAACATAGTTGTCGAACTCAATTAGCACGCCCTCTTTCAACGAAAACGGTGAAATAGTGAGTTTTTGAATGCCCAAGGTACGAAATATCCATCGGGTTTTCACGGCAGCCACCGGTGCCATTTTTTTTCGGATCGGAATGATCCACTCATTTCGCTCTCTTTCCGCGACGGACGAATGAATGAGATAATCGAGTTGCGGTAAAACTTCAGCCGCGGGCATTGTCAGTGTCTTTCCGGCTGGATAGCGTTCGTTGAAACAAAGCTCGTAAAATGTCTCAAAGGTTCCGCTGGCGCCAACCAACCATTCAACCTGCATTCCGACGAAAAAATTTCCACAGGATTTTTCAAGGTACTTTTCTACTTCCGCGACGTTTTCATCCACCAACGGATCGTTAAACGGAAAGGCTTGAAATATCCGCGAAACGCCAATTTCAAAACTCCTTGACCGGAGGGGACCTTTCGAATCTGCCAGAATAAATTCCGTGCTGCCACCGCCGATGTCCATAATGAGGCCCGGTGTGTCAAATGTTATTCCCGATGAGACCCCGAGATAGATGAGTCTGGCTTCTTCTTCCCCAGAAATGATGTGGATTTTCAACGAAAGTTCCTTCCACACCCGATTGACAAAATCAACTGAATTGGTTGCATTCCGCAGGGCCGATGTTCCAATCAGTACGATTTCTTCCGCTTCATTTTCTCCGGCTGTTTTTCTGAATTTCCGCAGTGTTTCTAATCCGCGTTGCATCGCGTCGTCGGTGATCCGGTTCTGATTGATGCCTCCCATCCCAAGTCCGACACCTTCCTTGGCCGAACAGATGTTCACATAACCCGTACCCCTTTTTTCGGATACGGACAGATTGAAGGTATTTGTTCCCAGATCTATGACGGCAACTCGCACTGGCGTAATCGTTTTTCTTTGATACAAATGTAGTAACTCGATGGGTTGGACCATCCGTCCAAATTTGATAGCTTTGAAGTATGTTTCGGTCCTTCGTCATCACCGCGCTTTTGTTTTGTTCTCCCGTGAACTTTTCCCAGGAAAAAATCGCGATGAAAAAACTGGCCGACCTCGACGAGAAATTACATGAAACCTCGGGACTTGCTGTGGTGGACGATTACATCATCACCCAAAATGACAGCGGGAACAAATCCGAAATTTATGCTATCAACAAAAAGGGTGAAATCGAACGCACCATTGAACTCGAGGACGCTCCGAACAAGGATTGGGAGGATCTTGCACTCGATAACCAGGGCAGGTTATACATCGGCGATGTCGGCAACAATTACAATTCGAGGGAATGGCTGAAAATTTATGTTCTGCCAAAAGGTTTTGTCGACGAGAAAAAAATAGTGCCGCAGGAAATCAAATTCAGGTACGAAGATCAAAAGGATTTTCCGCCGGACGAAGATCAACTCTATTTCGATTGCGAGGGTTTTATGTGTGCCGGAGACAAAATCTACATTTTTACAAAATGCCGGACCAAACCCTTCACGGGAATTTCCCGCGTGTATGAACTTTCTCAGAATCCCGGAATTCAAATCGCCAAACGAATCGGCGAAATCAATCTCTGTAAAACCGGGTGGCAGTTCTGCTCCGTCACCGCTGCAGATTATCACGAAGCGTCCAAAACACTTGTGCTACTTACGTATTCCAGAATGTACCTCGTGAAGGACTTTCTACCTTCAAATCCTGAAAAATGGAAAGGAAATCTGAAATCCTATCAGCTCCCGGTTATCAGACAGCGTGAGGCGATTTGTTTTAAATCGGCGAATGAGTGGTATATGACCGATGAAAACCACAGGGCTTTGGGCGGTGGAAATTTGTACCGCGTTTATTTTGACACGGAGTGATCAGTTCAAAGCAACATACAATTGTTGGATTCGGAATTGCTGGCGCTTCGTTGGCCTGGGAATTGTTCCGGCGTAAAGTTGCGTTCCGGATTATTGATCCCTTTGAAAATTCCGCATCGCGTGTTTCGGCGGGAATGATGAACCCTATTGTTTTCAAAAGGCTTACGAAGTCGTGGATGGCCGATGATTTTCTCCCATCCGCGGCAAAAGAATATTTGGCAATTGAAGCGATTACCGGAACAAAACTGATGCGCCATCAGAACATACGTCGGTTGTTTGCCACGGAATTCGAACGCGATTCATTTCGGGAAAATATCCAGAAGGGTTTGCTGCAACCCTATATACGAATTCCGGAATCAGAGGTATCCTTCGTCAATTCGCCTTTTGGACAGGGCACTGTGAATACACCGGGTTCGCTCGATGTGGCGGGATATCTAGACAGCTCAGCTGCATTCTTTGAAGCACAGGGCATCGCGGTCGAGAAACGCCATTTCGACTACGGCGAAGTCAACATAACCGACACTTTCATTTTTTGTGAAGGCCATCAACTCGGCAAAAATCCCTGGTTTTCTTATTTGCCGGTGCGATCGGCACACGGGGAAACATTGATCATCCGATGTCCTGATTTGCTTGTCGCCGAAGTTTTGAATCGCGGTTGTTTTGTACAGCCGCTAGGCGATCAACTTTTTCGTGTAGGAGCCACATTTAACTGGGAGGAGAAAGAACCCGTGATCACACAGCAAGGTCGTTTAGAACTGGAGCAGAAGTTGACTGAAGTGCTGCGTCTGCCATTTACGGTAGAAAATCAGGAAGCCGGAATACGTGCCACTGTGCCGGACCGAAGACCGCTGATTGGCGTCCATCCCGACAAGGAAAATTTATTCGTGTTTGGCGGACTGGGGGCAAAAGGAGTGATGATGGCGCCGTTTCTGGCCAGGGAGCTGACAAAGTTGATCCTGAAAGAAGGTGTCTGTTTACCGAACGCAGATGTCCAGCGCTGGAGAAAACGTTATGACCAGTGGAAAACTTCAAAAATCAAAATCGCGTAATGCATAAACAGCGGATTGTTCTCGTCACTTTTGCCGCCATCGGGCTGACCAGTTGTTTCCTTCCCTGGACCGGAGGAGACCTGACGGGCATTGACATTAGTGGCAATCAATTCTGGTGGGGCTGGTTGAGTATTTTGCTTTTTCTGTCCATTCTGGTGATCGCTTTTTCAGGAAAAAGAAACAGCACAATTTCCACCGGTGCTCAGAGAATAGCCGTTTTTGTCGCCTCTGGATTTATCGTGTTGGAGACGCTTGCGCTAATTCTCATTATGGCGGTTTTCCCTTTTGGAACGGCACAATACGGACTTTATCTGGCACTTTTGACTGGATTGGCGCTACTTGTCGTTCCACCCTTTGTGGATAAACAGGGAAATTTCACAGCCCGTTCCGGCAGCGATCTGTTGGATGAATTCGGTAGTAATGCGGACAAAATGGAAAAACAAATCGACCATTTTTCTGAAAAAGTCAGGGAAGATCAGGACCGCGCTGACCGCTAATCGAGTGATTTGACTAATTAACAAATCGGGAAGTTCAGCGAATTGTATCGAAGTTAGCGGTCGTCACAGCGCCGTCTTCCAAAGTACTTTTCCGCTGAGAAGCAGCTAATTTAGCCAAGTTCATCATTCCCGGAGGCTGCGCAGGCAGCTCTGCTGCTGCGCCACTTTAAAAATATTAATTTTATCGCAACTAATTTTCCAATAGCAGCTTCGCTGCGAAAAAAAGCACCTTCTAGCTGCGCAGCCTTAGAGTATATTTTTAACTGTTGCGAAGCTGGGAGTACGATGCGTTTTTCTTGATATTTTGTTTTAGGCCCGTGCGCACAGTTCAAAAATAAAAAATTGTTTAAACTTAAAATCATTAGTTGCAGCAGAGCTGCTTTTTTGAGGGATGAGAATGTATTGAAGAGGTTAAAAAAGGGCGCAGCAGCACAGCTGACTGCGCAGCCGTCTCCGGCGGTTGAGAGCTGCTGCTCAGCGGGGGGCTTTTGATGAACCGCGAAGAACGATACCCTGAACTGAAACTAAAAAATCAGGTTGTTCTTTCACTTTTGATTTATCAAGGGCTTTCGTCCAGTGAAATCACCGGAATGAAATTACAGCACGTCAATTTTGACGATGGAACTATCTACGTAAAAGAAAGCCGCCACACAAGCCGCAGACATTTGGAATTACACCCCAAGCAGTATCACATTTTTGAACGCTACATCAACGAGTCCAGGCCTCGACTGCTCAGATGTGAATCGGACGCTTTGGTCATCGGCAAATTGGGTGTATCGACAACCACAGGAGAGATTAGTTACTTGGTAGAGCAGTTCAAACCGCTTTTTACCGGACGAAACCTGAACCCCTCTACGATCCGGCAGAGCGTGGTGTCAAACTGGCTCAATGAAAAGAAGTTTTCACTTGAGATGGTGCAACTGATGGCGGGGCATCGGTGGATTTCAACGACGGCTCGTTACCGACGGACATCGACAGACGAAAGAAGGGTTTTGATTAATCGGTTTCATCCGTTGGGGTGAAGGAGTGTGAGTTTGAAAAATTGAAGCTGAAATTGGATATCACAAATTGTGATATCCATAAGGTGTCGCATTTTGCGACACCTTACTTTAAATAGTATATTTGGCCGAAGAAAGCCATTAAAGTAATGAGTAAAACGATCATCATAGCAGAAGAAAAAATAGCGAGCAGTATCTACCTTATGCGCGGCAAAAAGGTGATGCTTGACCGTGATCTGGCCGATATGTATGGAGTAAAGTCAAGACGCCTGAGAGAACAAGTGAAACGAAACCAAAGTCGCTTTCCCGAAAATTTTATGTTTCAGCTAACGGAAAAGGAGGTAGATGATATGGTGTCGCAAAATGCGATACCTTCCAAACAGTATCTGGGTGGCTCTTTACCGTATGTATTCACTGAACACGGTGTACTTATGCTTGCAAATATTTTGAAGAGTGACCGCGCAATTGCAGTGAGCCTGAGAATAATTGAAATATTCGTGAAGCTTCGCGAGTTGCTTCTAACACATAAGGATATAATGATTAAGCTCGAACAGCTGGAACGGAAAATCGTGAAACAAGACGATCGTCACAAAAAACAGGAAGACGAAATTCAAGTAATATTTCAGGCACTCAAACGCCTCCTTAATCCTGAACAACCTCCGCGAAAAAAAATTGGGTTTAAGCGGGGAAAAGAAGAGTAAATTTCAGAAGCCAATTTATTTATGAAAGGAAGTCAAACGGCTTCCTTTTTTTATTATCTTTCGGTAGGAATTCATAGATCGAAAAAAATTGTTTCGTCAAACTTCTTCAAATCAAAATTTTAGTTTACTTCCAAAGTACACGGAGTGTTATAGCTACGGCTTCCAAGGACAGGAACACGACGACGAAATTAAAGGTGAGGGTAATTCGGTGAATTTCAGTTATAGGATGCACGACCCACGAATAGGAAGATTCTTTGCTGTTGACCCTCTAAAGGCGAAATACCCACACAACTCACCCTACGCTTTTAGCGAAAACAGAGTTATTGATGCCGTTGAATTGGAGGGATTGGAATCTGCCGTATTAAGCGGTAACGCGATTGATGCCAATTTCAAGGGACAGTTAGGGCTCGGAGATATTACTTTCGATGTTGACTATTCTACAGTTAAGGGTGTTGTGTCGTTCGACTTATCTGTGCCTAAAAATGCTGATGTCAAGGCCCAGATTGAGTCTCAGTACGGCGAATTGAATGATGGCTGGACAATTATCATCACGGCGGACCCAATTAAAATAGAAACGGTTCATGAGTTTCCAGTTTACGACAAGTATGGCAACGAAACGAAAGCCGCCTACGTCACTGTTACTACAGGTATTGCCGGAACAGTGACAGTATTTGACGAAAATAACAAATTAGTTCAGTCGAGCCCTTGGCAAAACACGACATCCGAAAGCCACTATGAGGTGAAGGGTTCTGGCGGCAACGGGCCCAAAGAAACTGAAGGAATCGAATGGGAGGTTGATCTGAATGTTGATCCTAGTGATGTTCCTTCTGGGGAGTCAGAGCCAGCACCTGCTCTTCACGGAATTGTTACATTTGATCGAGAAGAGGACGGCATTAAATATTACAAGGTCGATTCGGTTTACGACAAGGGAGACGGTGAACCTGAGCGCCGAAGAATGGGAACTATCTTTGTTCGAAGCGACTCAACGGCTGGGTATGTGGACGGTAGTTTTTCTAATGCTCCTCTGCGAGAAAAAGTAGAATGAAAGGAAAAATAAGTTTCATTTTTGTCAGCTCTATGATTTGGCTAACGTCTTGTACGTCTAACCAGGATGAAGAAGAATCGACAATGTTTTCAATGTTTTCAAATAAGGAAGCTGAATCGCGACTCATCAAAGAACTCTTTATAGAAATGAATAAAAGTGAATTTGATTCTATTGGCAGGGATGCAGATATGGACGTAAGCCCAATCATACGCAAGTACTTTTATAAGCCAGATGAAATTATCGAGAATATGACCGCTGAACATTTCATACTATATCGATACACACTAAATTTCTATTCATTTTATTTGAAAGAAGAAGGTGACTCAGTTAAGTTTTATTGGAACGGAGAAATTCTCAATCAGGGTGATTTATCGTGGATACTAGATGAGAACCAATGTGAAGAGACGCTTTTGATAACATACATAGATAAAGATGGTAGATTGAGAGACTTCTGTGCTTGTTTTAAAGAGGGTTCGATATTTTCGATTTTGCCGTATGGAAATGGAAAAGGTGGAGTTATTTGGACAAGAAAACTGAAAAGTAAGGAAGTGGAGGAAGGAATTATGTTAGTTCCAGATGGAGCGAGCGATAGTGTTGCCTCAGACGGCGCCGCGTCAGAATAGTATCGTATTATCATATTTCACTCCTAGGACCATCTTTTGGGGTGTCCTTAGTTTCATCCTCTCTCCACTATCCGCTGTAACAAAGCCCTGTAATACCCTGCCGTTTTCACCGCAGTAGCCGAACTCCCCTCCATCTCCCGAATCTGGTAGTGAAGCACCTCCCTGATGTTGTTGTTGAGATAGTCCTCGCAAAAGTCCTTCGCAGTTTCAGCCTCGCGCAAACAGAGTCGCTTGGTAGTCGTCTCAACCATCAGGCTCGGCAAGGCAACCCGGTGAGAAGCAGCTAATTTAGCCAAGTTCATCATTCCCGGAGGCTGCGCAGGCAGCTCTGCTGCTGCGCCACTTTAAAAATATTAATTTCATCGCAACTAATTTTCCAATAGCAGCTTCGCTGCGAAAAAAAGCACCTTCTAGCTGCGCAGCCTTAGGGTATATTTTTAACCGCTGCGAAGCTGGGGACCGCGATGACCGCTAATCGAGTGATTTGACTAATTAACAAATCGGGAAGTTCAGCGAATTGTATCGAGGTTAGCGGTCGTCACAGCGCCGTCTTCCAAAGTACTTTGCCTGAAGCGACACGAATGCAAAACACCTGTCCGCCAAAAGTTAGAATGAGATTGTTGTCAACTGGCATACTTATTCCGGGCAACGGTTGCTTTGAGAATTTATCTTCCGTTTTCAAGTCGGCCTGTGATAGCTGCCACTTGATTTTGTTGTCCGAGCCAACCGCAGAATGAATCGACGAGATGCTTTCGGTGGTTGTATAGTGCCGCAAGACGAATGTCTGAATTTTCGGATAGACGTCGACCATATCGGGATTGAGGTATTCGCCCTCGAGAACCGTTTCTTTGTCCTGACTGTCGTGGAACACCAATTGTTTTATTTCGCCCGTTTTATCCTGAAAATCGTAGTACCACGAAGTGCCGTCCGTAGAATCTTTGAACTTCACACTGTATTCATCGCAGGTGAATTCGCCTCGCTCCGGTGGTCCATTGAGGTATTCGGTTTCTATGAGTTCATCCTTCATAATGTCGTAGCAGTATTTGTGCCCGTCTTTTGCTGTGATCGAGAGCCAGCCGAAATTTTCAAACCAGGCTGAATTCGATCCTCGGTTCAAATCAGAAATGCCACAATCGAGTTGAGGAAACTTTTCAAATCCTTCTTCCTCGCTCCAGGTATGAAGCAGTTCTCCCGATGTCAAATCGTACTCCTCAGCATAATTCCAGAGAAAAAATACCACCGAATTTTCCCGGACGCACAAAATGTCCTGCGTTTCTATTTTCTTCCGAAACTTCAGATTTCCCGTTTCCTGATCGAGTACATAAAGCCGATACGCCTCATAACCATCTTCTCCTTCGAAGTGCATCTCGATCAGGCAAAGATCTTTTCCATTCGACAATCCACCGACAAACTGAACGGCATAACCACTCGGTCCCATCACCATATACATCAATGCGGCAAATGCGAGAAGGCTCACCACGATTTGGGTCGTTCGGGCGAGGAACAAATTTTTGAAGGGACGCTTCATTATCATCAAGGTTGGAACCGCGCAAAGAGCGATGAATACGGTCATAAACAGCCAACCTTCCGAAACAATGTAGTCCAGCATCAAACGAATTGAAAACTAAATGTAGGAAAAAATCGAGTGGGAAAGAAACACAAGAATTTTTAAAAGGCGCCTCGGATCACACCCGTTGGAATTTTGCCACAAAGGCGCGATGAGGCAAGTGTTTAATAAAGGAAACGGATTAAATATTTTCTTTGCGCCTTTGTGGCCGAATCCCTGTTAAACAGTATTCACTGTGCCATTACCTCGTACGCATCGTAGGAGAAAAAGCACTCAACCAGTTCGGTCCATTCTCCTTTGTCAGGACTGATGAACCAGGTGGGAATTTCGCCTTTCTCTTCGCGCTTTTTCCGGATGGATTTGATAACCGGAGCCGCACAGGACAGGTTCACCTCTTTCAAATCGAGTCCGCTGCCGGCAAAACTGAACATCATCCCAGAGTAGTGACCGTTGGCCTCCTTCGACAGCAACAGATAATCGTCGCTATCGCTCAGTTTAAACAATTTTGATGTCGGATTCAACGGATCGAACAAGTACGTCTTCGACGGTTTGAGAAAAAGGTAATGTTCGCCGTCCAATGTGCAGGGGAGCGAATCGTTCTCAACCACCCCGAACAAATAACCATTGCGCACCGTGTAGGTTGAATTTTCTCGAATTTCAGCTTTCGGAATGGTCATTATGCTGTTCTTCTCTTTGTAGATTCCGGTTTCGTCTATGACAATGTAGTCGCCGGCCGCTACACGCAATGCATTGTGTTCGTCCTCTGTCAACTCGTACCGCTCGAAAAGGTCCGGTTCAATGTCTGTAAGCGGAATCAAGCCTTCCGCAATATTCGACTCGAAATAAAGAGAGAACAATTCGTCCTGAGCGCATACCGTACTACTGAGGACGACCAGAAAGGGGAGAAGTCGTTTCATTACCAATGAAATTTTGAGCCGGTGTAATCGCCTTTTCCGGCTTTTCCGTATAAGAGATATTTCTCCAATTCGTTACAGATAAAATACGTAACAACTCCGTTTATGACTTTGTTTTTCGACAGCGAGAAAAACGCGTGACTTTCTCTTTTCAGTTCGAAGAGCTGCACCAGCTTTCCTTTGGGCATAATCACCACCATATCATAATGCCCCGACGCAAGTTTTTGAAATGTCAGGTATCCATTGGCCGTTTTTTGAAAAGCGTAGTTGGCGTCACCGATCTTATACAAATAGTGTGGCTGATCCTTTTTGCCCTCTGCGAATGTAAAAATGCCGGATTTGTCAATCACCAGGAACTCGTCCACCGGTTTTCCGCGCTGGTCGGTGAGGGCGGAATTCAGTTTCAGTACGTCGTACTGTGCCGTGTCGAGCCATTTCTGCTCCTTACCTGCCGAACATTGTGGCGATTCGATGACGACATCGAAGGCCGGGTCGATGTTCACACTAATTTTTTGCGCCGACGGCCGGTAGTAATGAAATAAAATCGGATTCAGACTGTCGAGAGCAACGACATTGTCCTTTGCTTTTACTTTTATGCCTTCGTTTTTGCATTCCTCAAGAAAATCCGTGAGTTTATCCGCGGTCATAACCATCGGACTGATGTAACCCGAAGGAGTCATCCCGGGCTTGCGTACAACGGCGATTTCATAAAATGTGAATAACTTATCTGCCTCCGTACTTTTCGCAAACAGCCAGTACTTGCCCTGGTCCTGATACAACACGCTTTCCGTATTCGAGGTGTCGTAAACAACAACCGACTTTTGCATCGCGTTGTTGAGAAAGTAAATTCCGGATTCATCGATGACTAATTTCGCCCGGGAATCGTCGGCGGCATCTCCAAGAAAGACGCCCCAGACATCCTGATTTAAGCCCGTTACTTTTTTGCCGATTTTTGAGTAATCGGAGGATGAAAACTGAAAACTCAACTCATTTGCCGTTTGAGCAAATGAAAATGTCCAGCCCAGAAGAAAAATTACCTTTACCGCCCTTTTCATTGATTCGCCAGTGTTGTAAATATATGCAAAAAAAGTTAGTATTCAAAAATCAGGCCGAACCGGAACAAGTTACACAATTGTCCCGGAGTTTACATCTTCATCCGATCATTGCAGCATTGCTTGTCCAGCGCGGATTGGGCGCGCTTGACGAGGCGCAGCGATTTTTGAAACCCTCGGTCGATCGACTGGAGAATCCTCTGTCAATGTTGGGAATGGCTCGAGCGGTAGAGCGAATTGAACAAGCGGTTTCGGGAAATGAGAACATCCTTCTATATGGAGATTACGATGTGGACGGTACGTCCGCTGTGGCACTGATGAGATCTTATCTGACCAGAACCTGCCCCCGGATTGAGCACTACATTCCCGATCGGTATCTCGAAGGCTACGGCGTTTCGGATGCCGGCATCGATTTTGCGATTGATAACAATTTTAGCCTTGTGATAACACTCGATTGTGGTATCAAGGCGGTGAAAAAAATACGCCGTGCCAAAGAGGCTGGGGTGGATTTTATAATCTGCGATCACCACACACCGGATGAAATTTTACCCGACGCCATAATTTTGAATCCGAAGCAAAAGGAATGCCCTTACCCCTATAAGGAATTAAGCGGTTGCGGAATCGGATTCAAGTTGGTGCAGGCTCTCAACAAAACCCGGGGAGGCAGCCCAGCGGAAATTTTGGACCTGCTGGATCTTGTTGCCATCAGCATTGCGGCGGATATCGTGCCCATCAGAGGAGAGAACAGGCTGCTGGCGACGGCCGGTCTCGAGCGGATGAATAACTTTCCGCTGAGGCCAGGCATCAAGAGAACCCTTGACCTTGCCGGGAAGCGACTTCCAGTTACGGTCGAGGACATTGTCTTTGGCATTGCGCCACGGATTAATGCGGCCGGCAGAATCGAAAGCGGAAACCGTGCGGTGGATCTCCTGACGGAGGAAGACGAGAACATAGTTCGCGACATTGCCGACCAGATTGAATTGTACAACACGACCCGAAAACAACTCGATGGTCAGATGACGGCCGAAGCATTACACCTCGTGGAAAATGACGCGTGGTTCTCTGGCTCAAGGTCCACTGTCGTTTTCAAACCTGACTGGCACAAAGGCGTAGTGGGAATCGTCGCATCAAGGCTGATGGAAACACATTACAAACCGACCATTGTTCTGACCGAATCGAATGGAATGGCGGTCGGTTCGGCGCGATCCGTAAGAGGATTTAACGTGTACAATGCAATCGAACAATGCGCCGATTTGCTCGAGCAGTTCGGTGGACATTTTTACGCGGCCGGATTGACGATGCCTCTTGAAAATCTTTCAGCCTTCAGAAAAAAATTCGACGAGGTCGTCTCACAGTCTATTTCGGACGAACAGGAGATCCCAACCCTGGAAATTGATGCGGAGTTGAATTTTGACGATCTCTTCGGCCACAACGAAAATGGCTTGCCGGAATTTTACCGTAATCTTAAAAAACTAGCACCTTTTGGACCTGAAAATATGAATCCTGTTTTCATCAGCCGGAATGTCCGCGATACCGGCTATGCAACAGTTCTCAAGGAACAACATCTAAAAATGTCTCTGATGCAGGAAGGCGAGCGGCAGATTGTGCTGCCTGCCATTGCGTTTGGAATGGCAGAGAAATTTGACCCGATCCGTGGAAGAAGGTTCGATGTAGTTTATACGCTAAGCGAAAATGTGTGGAATGGCCGTTCTACCCTTCAATTGATGGTTAAGGAAATTGTGGTGAACCACTGAGTGCAACCCCTGACATTTTAGGTCAGATTCGCCCTTATCACCGTGAATTGTGCTTTTTGTAAGAGATTCCTGTCCTGAGCTGGAAGACAATTTTACAGGGCCCTAGATACAATGTTCAGAAATTTAGATAGATACCAAGTAATTTACTAGTTTTATCACTGGATTTATGGCCGGGATCCGCACCAACCAATTGGCACAATTATCGTTTATTGCAGTAGTAGGAACTGATTGAAAATGGACAGAAAGGAGTTCATACAAAAAGCAGGTGTCGGTGCGTTTCTTGCACTTGCTCTGACCTGTCCTGCTTCCTGTACGAAAATGGAAAATCCTCCTCCACCAGTCGATCCCGACGGAAATGATGGCGCCAGTGGCCAACTCGAATTTGATCTGACAAAACCCGAATATTCCGTCCTGTTGAATCCCGGCGGATATTACATCGTGCAGAACAAATGGGTTGTCGCCTGTAAAACTGCGGGTGTCTATATTGCCGCTTCGCGACTTTGCAACGACGCTGGACTTTACGGTATTGTCTGGGACGGCGCAGAATGGCTTTGTGTCGAGCATCAGGCTACTTACAATGAAGCAGGATCCGGAACCACAACGTACAACACGCTTGGCGCGAATGGAATCGCTGTCTACGACACAGAGGTTATTGGAAACATTCTCTACGTATATCTCTGAACGTATGAGAAGCACATTTTGGCTGTTTTGTTTTCTGACCCTTTCGCTCAACAGTCGTGCCGAAGTAATCGGCGAGCAATGGTTTGATGACTATGAAAAGGCTGTCGCCGCAGCCAAAGAAAAAAAACGTCCCATCCTGATGTATTTTTCGGGTTCGGACTGGTGCAAACCGTGCATAATGCTTACGCAGACCATCTTTCAAACCGAACGGTTTCAGCAATTTTCCAGAGATAGTCTTGTCCTGCTCCACCTGGATTTTCCAAGGCGCAAAGAAAATCTACCACCTGCCGAAATCGTCGCTGCTCGCGAAGCTCTTGCGGAAAAATACAACACGAGCGGTGCTTTTCCTCACGTGGTGTTGCTCACCCCGGAGTCCACCGTTATTGGCTCTACCGGATACAAGGCGGTGAGCCCGGATGAATATGTCACGCATCTCAAGTTGCTCCTGAAAACCTTTGTTTTTGGAAATGTTCCCGACGGGCTTCCGACGGAAACCGGATTGCTTCGGCATTTCCGCAAGGATTCCGTCCTGATGACTTCGCACTTCGAAATTTCAGCGCTGACAGGTGATGATGACCTTGGACATCGGGCGATACTGGCAGCCTACGACGAAATCGGCCGAATCGAAAAATTGATTTCAGAATGGGATCCTAATTCACAAACTTCGGCCATCAATGCCAATGCCGGTATAAAACCCGTTGTGGTGGATCTGGAATTGTTCCAGTTGATCCGTCGCTCGGTCAAGGTATCCGAAATTACGGATGGTGCGTTTGACATATCGTTTGCAGCCATCGACAAACACTGGAAATTCGATATGAGTATGACGGCGCTTCCCGATTCGGCCCAGTTGAAAAAATCGGTTGCCAAAATAAATTACCGCAACATCATTCTCAACGAGGCCGAGCACAGCGTGTTTTTGAAAGAGGAGGGAATGAAAATCGGGTTCGGCGGAATTGGTCAGGGTTATGCCGTGAATATGGCAAGGAAGCTTATGATCTCAATGGGCATCGACGACGGTATGGTCAATTCCAGCGGAGATATTGTTGCCTGGGGAAACGGTGTCAATGGAAGGCCCTGGCGTATCGGAATCGCAGATCCAAATAAAGAAAAACCGTATATCGCATATCTCGAAATAAAGGAAATGGCGGTGGTTACTTCTGGCGATTACGAAAGGTATTCTGTCATTGACGGAGTGAGATATGCACACATCATAGATCCCAAAACCGGCTATCCGTGCCGCGGTTTAAAAAGCGTTACCATTGTCTGCGCGGATGTTGAAATTGCGGATGCGTTGGCTACAGGGGTTTTTGTTCTGGGCCAGGAAAAGGGCCTCGCGCTGATCGAAAAAATGGCAGGTGTAGATTGCATTCTGGTCAATGACAAAGACGAAATTATCACCACACCGAATCTTGAACTCAGTTATTTTGAATAAACGAACTATGAAAAAAATCTACAATGCCTTTTTGCTTTTACTTACAGCCGGACTTGCGGCCTGTGTCAATGTGCGGCCCTACCAAAAGGCAATGCTCAACGATGAGGATATGGAACTAGGGCCGAAATTTAATCAGGGATGCGAAACGGCTTTCGAGTCGTACCGCGAAGGCGCGACCGGTGCCAACGGTGGAAAAGTCGGCGGAGGATGCGGCTGCAACTGAAGTTTATTTTCGTTTTTTTTATCGGTGCGTGTAATGCGTCCGGTCAAAACACTTCGTCCGAAGCGGCCGGCCTACCGGCTGTTCCGCCCGATTCCCTTCAGAAGGACACGACGAAATGGAAGGATCTCGATGCGATAAAAGTCAACTTTGTCTACAGCTACTACGAACAGGACGGCATTCATTCACCCGTCACAGGCGGTGTGGGCGATGAAGCACTGCTGGATCACGTAGTCAAAATGACCGTGAGTGTGCCGGTGAAAAAATGGTTCGATGTTTCCCTGATGGCCGGTCTTGACATTTACACTTCTGCCTCAACCGACAACATCAACAACGAACATGACTTTTATGTCGAAACCTCGGCGTCGTTTCAGGACGAACGAAAATATTGTGACGGTGGAGTGCTTTTCAACGACAAGGAGAGTGGAATTGACTACGGTGTAAATTTTGGCTATTCCAAGGAATGGGATGTTGAATCGGTCAATGGTGGCGCCTACATCGCCAAAACTTCGAAAAATAAAAATACCCAGCTCAAATTGCAAGGGTCATTTTACAAAGATCAGTGGGATTTAATTTATCCGGTGGAACTGCGTCCGGTCAATGGAAGCGACTTGCTTGACGTAGAAATAAAATGGCTCTACGACGTTTCGCTGACGTGGTCGCAGGTGGTGAACAAACGCTTTCAGTATTCACTTTCGCTCGAAGGGGTGTATCAGGAAGGATTGCTTTCCACTCCGTTTCATCGCGTTTATTTTTCAGATCTCACCCACGACATCGAACGTCTCCCCAAACAGCGACGGAAACTGCCCATCGGTCTTTTCGCAAACTGGTATATGAATGATTTTGCGCTGATGCGGTTTTACTACCGGTGGTACATCGACGATTGGGGAATTCTCGCCAACACAATTCAACTGGACGTTCCAATGAAAGTTGCAAAAGCCTATGTGGTGACTCCATTTTACCGTTTTCATCAGCAATACGAATCGAAATATCTCCGGGCATTCGGCACAGCCGATCCGAACGAAACATACTACTCGTCGGATTACGATCTCTCCGGATTTCACGCACACAAAGTCGGACTAGATGTCCGTTATTCACCCGTTTACGGATTGCGGAATAAAGTAAAGGATCAGAAGAAACACAATCACTTGAAATTCAAATCAATGAGTGTCCGGGCGGCAAAATATTTTCGCTACGATTACAGCGGTATTATCCTCAAATCATTTATCGTTTCGACGGCCTTGACTTTTGATATTAAATGATTTACATTTGAATTATGAAAAAACTACTACTCCTCTCAACTTTGGTTGTTGCGACTGCAGGCTCCGCTCAGTGGAATGCAGTTCAGATCGGTACTTCGAGTACTGCTCCTCTCGATGACATCATTATGCTGCAAGGCCGCAACGACGGTCTGGAACGCATCTACGCCGGTAGCTGGGGTGGCACCGTCGAAGAATGGTCCTGGAACGGAACATCCTGGTCAGAAACAGACATCCTGACCGGTGTTTATGTTGGACTTTTACAAGTTGGCGGCGGCGATGGCCGAAACGACGGTGTCAACCGGATTTATGTCGGTGAACACGGCGCTTCCGCCAGACTATGGGAAGTGACCTGGAACGGTACAGCCTGGGTGCCCGTGCTGATCGCAACGCCGGGTGCAATTACCTCCGTGATGGTTGGTGATGGACGTGGCGATGGTATTTCCAGGGTTTATGCTGGGGGTGGATCCGGATGGGGTATCAAAGAATACGAGTGGGATGGAGCAGCTTGGATAACCACGACCGTTTCGGCGAATTATTCTGAATCCAATGGAGCGGTCGGAGATGCCGACAACGACGGAAATACCGAACTCTACATCAACTCGAACTGCGAGAAGTTTTACGAATATGCGGGTTCTTGGGTTGAAGCCTATGTAATGGGTAGTTGCGGAACGCCGGTTTGGACCGACGCGAATCATATCGCAGAAGGCCGCAACGACGGAAACAATCGCCTGTACGTAACCGGCGAGGGTCTTGGTAAATACGAATACACCTGGACAGGATCGTCGTGGACAGCAACCCCAATTGCGACAGTGATGATGCAGCGGGGAGATATTCACGTTGCAGCGCTGCACGCAGATGATCAGCAAAGGGTATACGGTTCCAATTCGTATGAAAGTTGGGGCGGTACAACACCAGCCGGTCCGCTTGAAGAGTTCGAGTGGGATGGTTCGGCCTGGGTGAATCTCGGTACCGTTATGGATGCCACTACAGGTGCAACCGGCTGGATGGTTGCAGGCACTGGTCGCAATGACGATACGATGAGGTTGTATGTTCCAAATATGCTCACGGACGGAATCTGGGAAGTTACCGCACCGGATCCCAATTACGTCGGTGCTGGCCCCGGTGCAATCAAAGAAAAAGTAGTGCCAGTCGAATTGAACTTGTTTCCTAACCCGGCGAACGATGTGGTGGTGGTTGAATATGAATTCGCGAACAACACGACGGCCGATCTGCAAATCACGAACGTTCTGGGTCAGGTCGTCACCTCCCTTTCAGCTCTACCGGCTAAAACGAAACAAGTGATTGGACTGTCTGATCTCGAAGCCGGAGTTTATTTTGTTCAAATCACTGCGGGTGGGGACCGAACAGTTTCAGAACGACTGGTCATCCGGAAATAAAATTTTGACTGAATTTCGAAAGGGGTGTTGGCCGGAGAATGGCTTCCGCCCCTTTTTTATTTGTCACTGTACTTCGTTGTCGCCACGCTAAGTGCTGTGCGCTTGGAAATTCTTAATTTCAACCTGTGATGGACAACCAAGAGCAGCTCTACAAACTACTTTTCGACCAGGCAAGCGAAGGTTTGATTGTTTCGGATGAATCCGGTATTATAGAAATCGTCAATGCCGGTGCACTCAAACAATTCGGATATTCTGAAGTTTCTGAATTGGCCGGAAATTCCATTGATGTTCTGATTCCTCCACGGTTTCGAAGCAAGCACCACGGCCATCATTCAGGGTATATGAAAAGTCCTCACAACCGTAAGATGGGAGGCGGGCAGGTACTTTATGGAATTCGCAAAGACGGTTCTGAATTTCCTGTGGAAATCGGCTTGAGTACCTTTCTTGACGGCCAGGGGAAACGAAAAGCGTTCGCGCTGGTGACTGATATTACAGAACGACACAGAATAGCGGAAATAAATTCATCCCTGGAAAGAGAAAGAGAATTGAACAACCTCAAGTCGCGATTCGTTACTATTGTATCGCACGAATTCCGAACGCCGCTCAGCGCCATCAACTCGTCAGCGCAACTCATTGAAAAATACACAACATCCGACACAAACGAACAGCGCGTGAAGCATACACATCGTATTCAGGATTCAGTGAGCCATCTCAACGGAATGATCGAGGACATTCTTTCCTTGAGCAAAATTGAGGAGGGAAAAATCGAAGTGAAATCGGAAAAATTCAATCTCGACGAGGTCATTAGCGAAGTACTATCAGAATATGCTGAATTGTATCCGGGACCAAGCTTTGAATGGAAGCCAGCCACCTCGGTCATCGAGTCTGACAGAAAGCTGGTTGGACACATCCTGCAAAATATCATCTCGAATGCCTTTAAATATACACCGGATGGAAAGGGTATAACCGTAGACGTGACTCCACATCTTGGTGACTATGTCATCACAGTGACGGATAGCGGGGTCGGAATTCCAGATTCGGAACAATCAAAATTGTTCGAGCGTTTTTATCGGGCTTCTAACGTAGCAAATATTAAAGGAACAGGCCTCGGGCTGCACATTGTCGCCAAATATCTGGATTTACTTGCCGGAAAAATCAAATTCACTTCAGAAGTGAATAAAGGGAGCCAGTTCACTGTCACGCTGCCAAAAAATGCAAAAATATGAACCAGAAAATCTTACTGATCGAAGACGACACAGATGTCCGTGAGAATGTCGCGGAAATTCTTGGGCTGTCAGAATACGAGGTTTATACCGCAAAGAACGGAAAGGAAGGTTTGAAAATGGCGACAGAAGTCCATCCTGATTTGATTATCTGCGATGTGATGATGCCGGAAATGGATGGTTATAGCGTGTTGTACAATCTGGCCAAAAATCCGGAACAGGCCCACATTCCATTTATTTTTCTCACGGCTAAAACGGAAAGGGAAGATCAGCGAAAAGGGATGCGAATGGGTGCGGATGATTACCTGACCAAGCCATTCGACGCAACGGAATTGTTACTTACAGTCGAGACACGACTTAAGAAAAATGCGATGATTAAGGGAAAGTACGCAAGCAATCCAAAGGGAATGACCGATCTTGCGAAGAATTCTGGTGCACCGGCGGCTGTCGAAGAAATTCTTGCAAAATCTAAAACAGCTCCATATAAAAAGCGCGAGGTCATTTACCGTGAGGGTGCTCTCGCAACGCATATTTATTATGTCGCCAAAGGAAAAGTAAAGACCATCAAATTGCACGAGGACGGCAAAGAACTCATTGTGGCCATTTTTAATTCAGGCGATTTTTTCGGTTACGTTGCACCGATGACTGAAACAGAATTCTGCCACTCTGCCGTTTGTCTCGAGGATTCAGAAATCACCTCCATTCCGGTGGAGCAATTTCGACTTCTCCTCCGCACGAATTCCGCCGTAACCACAAAACTGATTGGAATTCTTGCCGGTGACGTTCGGGAAAAGGAAATTGAAATGCTCGAAATTGCCTACGGCACCGTGAGGTCCAGAGTGGCAGACGGACTGATCAAAATCGCTGAAAAATACCCCGATCACGGTTCGACCGGAATACCACCCACACGCGAAGAAATTGCACAATTTATTGGCATAGCCACCGAAACCCTGATTCGCACAATTTCGGATTTCAAGGAAGAGGGTTATGTAAAAACGAATGGCAAGTTTATCGTACCGGTATCCGAAAAGCTCAAAGTATTCAAATTTTGAGTAGAGTCTAATCCACGATTGTAAACTCGCCGTCCATCAGAACTTCTTCCTCGCGGAATTCGCCGTTTTCAAAAAAGGAGACGGCAACCGAAAATCCCCCCACATCGGCCCAGGCCTTTCGCTTCAAACGCTTCAGCATTCTGCCCGTTTGAATGTACTCCTGTTCTTTGCTTTCAATTTTACCTTGTTTCAACTGCATCGTGTAGATCGCAATCTGGATAGGTAGTAAGGAGTCTGGGATTCCTGCAAGGCTGTCGCCGTGCTGTAGCAAACGGTAAGAATGCGTATCGATCAGTGCACTCAGTTTCTCCAGATCTTGTCTCACCAGCAATAGATTTTTCTCTACATTGTCCAGCATCTCATCCACGAGTTGAACGGTGAGTGTGTCTGTAATGTCGGCAATAACCACGGCCGTATCCGCCAGAAAAAAATAGTTACGAACGGAATCTTCAATTTTTTCAGAATCGGTCTGTTCCGACTGACAGGATACAAGGAAAAGAATGCCGGTAAAGGAAAGGAAACAAAGCCTCATCAGCCGACGAGAGAAGAAGTGTTCGATGCGGTTCCTCCCATCAAACCTGCTGCGGCCTGAATCTGTGCTGCGAGATCAAAATTACATTCGGCGTAAAGTTCCTCCTGCGTTCCGTGATGAACAAAGCGGTCTGGAATGCCAAGTCGAATTATTTTTGCTCTGTAGTCGTGGTCCGCCATAAATTCAAGAATCGCAGAGGCCATTCCACCCATCAGGCAGCCATCTTCGACAGTAATCACTTTATCGAACTTTGAAAAGACTTCGTGAAGCAGTGTCTCGTCTAAAGGTTTGACAAACCTCAGATCGTAGTGGGCGGCCGAAATTCCGGATTGCTTCAGTTCAGCAACCGCTTTCGAGGTTATGTTTCCGATTGAACCAATCGTGATAAACGCGAGGTCATCCCCATTGACCAGCCGTTGTCCGGTGCCGATTTTAATTTCGCGGAACGCTGTTTTCCACTTTGGCATCACGCCCTGACCACGTGGATAGCGGATGGCAAAAGGTCCTGTATCCTTCAGCTGTGCCGTGTACATCAGGTTGCGCAATTCGGCCTCATTCAAGGGCGCCGAGACGATCATATTCGGAATCGCCCGGAGATAGGCAAGGTCATATGCGCCGTGATGTGTTGCACCGTCCGCACCGGCCAGTCCGCCGCGATCGAGACAAAATATGACGTGAAGTTTTTGCAAGGCTACATCGTGGATCACTTGGTCGTAGGCCCTTTGCATAAAGGAAGAATAAATGTTGCAATAGGGAATCAAACCCTGCGTCGCCAATCCAGCGGAAAATGTTACCGCGTGTTGTTCGGCGATCCCAACATCAAATGCGCGGTCGGGCATCGCCTTCATCATAATATTCAACGACGAACCGGAAGGCATCGCCGGCGTTATGCCCATAATTTTTTCATTCTGTTCGGCAAGTTCCACAATCGTGTGGCCGAAAACATCCTGAAATTTTGGTGGCTGCGGAGAATCCGGAACAACCTTGATGATTTCACCGGTTTCCTTGTTGAAAATGCCTGGAGCGTGCCACTGGGTAGCGTTTCCTTCCTCAGCCGGTTTGTATCCTTTTCCTTTTGTTGTGACGCAGTGCAGGATTTTTGGGCCAGGAATGTCCTTGAGATCCTGAATGACTTTTACAAGCCCAATGACGTCGTGACCATCTACGGGCCCGAAATAACGGAAGTTCAGCGATTCGAAATAATTGGAGTGCTTCAGCAGCGATCCCTTTAGCGCATTGCTGATTTTAGATGCGATGACTTGCGCGTTTGGACCGAATTTTGAAATTTTTCCCAGCAAGGACCACACTTCCGATTTTACTTTGTTGTACGTGTGTGAGGTCGTGATGTCGGTAAGATACTCTTTTAGTGCACCGACGTTCGGATCGATGGACATACAATTGTCGTTGAGGATTACCAGGAGGTTTGTTTCGCGAAGCGAACCGGCGTGATTCAGTGCTTCAAAAGCAAGTCCAGCTGTCATCGACCCGTCGCCGATAACTGCCACGTGGTACCGAGGATCCGTTTTGTACTTGTTCGCGACGGCCATACCCAAAGCACCGGATATGGAGGTCGACGAGTGGCCGACACCAAAGGTATCGTATTCGCTTTCGCTTCGTTTTGGAAAACCCGAAATGCCGCCCTTCATACGGTTGGTATGAAAAACACTCCTCCGCCCAGTCAAAATTTTGTGTCCGTAGGCCTGATGGCCCACATCCCAGACCAACTGGTCATCTGGTGTATTGAAAACATAATGTAGCGCAACCGTTAATTCAACGACACCCAAACTGGCACCGAAGTGTGAGTTGCCGATTTCGGAAATGACATCGATGATATACTGACGTAGCTCCGCAGAAACAACGGGTAGTTGTTCGAGGTTAAATTTCTTCCGCAAATCCTCAGGAAATTCAATTTGAGAAAGGTGCGGCCCGGCTATGAATTCAGACATCCTGAACGTTGAAATACAAAGGTAGTGAAATTGACCAGAATGATGAAAACGCAAAAAATCGGCAGGTATTTTATGGTGTTGGCGACCGTGATGAATGATTAGGAATTTTTAGGATTCCTGACCTGTTTTCAGAGTGTCGGGAGCTAAAAAAGTAAGTTTATTACACACTGTATCAGTAAATTACGAGATCAAGCAGCATTTTGTGTGGTCGGATTTGCTGAAAGTTCTGTAAAATTGTGAGTTGATTCTTGGCTGCTAATTTTGACGACGCGGCCGAAACTGGATGGGACTTTGATAATACCAAAAAAGAAACCGTTCGACGATGCCGGAATTGTCATACCTTTTCCACACCGAATGATTATTCACAAAAATTCAAAACAATGAGTCAGGATTCACTAAAAATAGGATTACCACCGGGGACTTTGGTTTTTGCAGGTGATAAGCGCACGGACAAAATCACGATGGCGGTCTTTGACTACAATGAAGCCTATTGTAACGAATCTGTCATCGGAGAGTTTGAGGAATGTAAGAGGTACCTCAACGAGGACAGCACCACCTGGATCAACACCGACGGTATTCACGATGCCTCGGTCATCAGTTCGATAGGTAGGCAGTTTTCATTGCACATTCTTCTCCTCGAGGATTTGATGAACCCGGGCCATCGTCCGAAACTGGAGGACTTTGAAGAACACATTTTTTTGACGCTTAAAATGCTCTCGCTGAAAAATGACAAAATCGAGGCAGAACAGGTGAGTGTGGTTTTTGGAAAAGGATGGGTTTTGAGTTTTCTTGAACATCCGGGCGATATTTTCGACCCGATCCGCGACCGCATACGAACCGACAAAGGCCAGGTCCGAAAACGAAAATACGACTATCTGGTCTATTTGTTGCTCGACATTGTGGTCGATAATTATTTTGTCGTCTCCGAACATTTTGAACATTTGATCGACAAGATTGAACACGAAATTCTAACAGACCCGACAGAAGAAACAGTCAGAACCCTCCAGCGGTTGAAGAAGGATATCATTTTTATCAAAAAGACCATAGCACCGGTCCGTGAAGAAGTAGGCTCCCTTGCTTTCCGCGAGAGTGAGCTGGTCGATGCCCGAACGCAAAAGTATTTCAAAGATACTTACGACCACATCATTCACGTATTGGATTCGCTCGACAATTCAAAGGATATGGTCAACAACTTGATCGAGATGTACCACCAGATTATGAGTTCCCGAATGAACCAGGTGATGAAAGTGTTGACCATCATCTCCACTATTTTCATTCCATTGACGTTCATTGTTGGGGTTTACGGTATGAACTTCAATCCAGAGGCTGGAGGTCTTTCTATGCCTGAACTGAACTGGGAATACAGTTACGCGATTATCTGGTCGCTGATGATTGGGAATTCCATCGCGATGCTGATCTATTTCAGAAAGAAGAAGTGGTTGTAACGTTAGTCGTCCTGTTCGTCTGAGGAGGGATTGCGCGATCGTCTGAAGAAAGGATCCTTCATTGTTACGCGCCAGGTTATCAGACCCGGAAGGCCTACAATGCAGATGAATAGCAAGACTGCTCCTTTCGCCGTAGGTACGGCGCTTATGAGTGCATTAGGGTTCACCGAGTCCGGAAAATTTTCGAACCAGATCAAGGTCCGTAGGGAGATGTCCAGTGTATACTCTGTAGCGTATTCGGTTATGTGAACCTCGAAAATCTCGGTTGATGTAACATAAAAGATGAGGAAGGACAGCACAACTCCAAGGACAAAAATCGGAATAGCCCGCTTCATCAGCTTTGCACAATTTGTCTATTCAACAAAATTCGTCGTAGGCCATCACGAGGTTCTCCGCAATCATTTCGGCAGTGCGGCCTTCGATGTGATGCCGTTCGATGAAATGAACAAGCGTACCGTTCTTAAAGAGCCCAATGGATGGAGAAGAAGGCGGATAGGGCAGCGTAAATTTCCTTGCTTGTTCAACCGCTTCAAAATCTACACCGGCAAAAACGGTGGTCAGGTTTTGCGGTAATTTTTTGTGCTTTAGCGAGTGCAATACGCCTGGTCGCATCGATCCGGCAGCACATCCGCAAACGGAGTTGATGACGACCAGTACGGTGCCGTCTGAATTGATGGCTTTACTCACTGCATCGCCTGATTCCAAGCTTTTAAATCCCGCATTGGTGAGCTGCTCTTTCATTGGAGCGGTGAGTTCTGGTGGATACATATCGTTGGTTTTTTTTTGTTATTCGTTTCTGTGGACAGATTCCCAATCCAGTACAAAGATACGTTATCGGAAAATGATTCAAACACTTCCGGTAGCTTTCGTTTCATTGGCCAAAAGAGTATCTTTAGTCCGGTATGAAAGTACTGGCTTCTTTAGCATTCCTATGGGTTTTAACGGTTAACGTGCGAGCTGCCGATTCCGATTCCATTAGGATTGTCAAGGATGTCGAGATGATCTGGCAATCGGAATTCAACGAGGAGGAGAAGACGCGAATCCGGAAGATAATGTACACGTTTGCTGTTCAGGGCCAGCGACTTCTCGGCAAATACCCCTATAAACTCAGGTTTTATATCCGGAGATACGACGCAGATTGGGGACCATTGCTCGGTTGTTACGTGAAATTTGGCGAAGCCGTCCGGGGAGTTTACCTCGGTGTTGATATGGGTTATCCTACAGCGGATTTTTTGTCGAGTTGGAAAGTTCCGCACGAGGTGAGTCATTTGGCTCTGCCGGCCCTTGGAACACAGAACTCCTGGTTTTATGAAGGCTTTGCCACCTATATGAGCCGGCAGATAATGAAAGCGAACGGTCATTACACAGCGGACCAGTGCGACAGCATTTACCGTCAAAAATTTGCCGAAGTGAAGCCCGATTTCGATCAGGATGGTACGTTTTTGTCCGTCATTCTGGGGCAGACTGCGAATTACAACTATTCCGCATTTTACTGGGGAGGTGCAAGTTTCTTCTACCGTGCAGACGAAATCCTGAATTCAAAGCACAACACCAACCTTTGCGCAGTTGTAAAAACCTACCAGAAATCACAAAGGCTGGACGATAAGAACCTGTTGATGGTGATCAAATCCTGGGATGCAATCGTGGGGGCAGATGTCTTTTCTTCGCTGATGCGCGAGTACCGAAATGTCGAAGCCCGGACGGTGATGAGCAGATTTTAAAGAGTGCACTAAATCACCCACCGAAGCCCCATTCCGTAACGCGTAGCGGAAATGTTGATCATCGGTTCGAATTTTTTCTTACGGTGTGTGTTGTGAATCATCGTCATTGCAAAGTCGAACGCAAAGAGGAACGATCCCTGAATGATAAAAGACGTTCCCCAGCCATTCAATCGCTCAGTATTCGCCAAATCCCACTTCGCTCTTTCGCGCATAAAAATGCCGCTGGAGACGTACACCAAATCAAAGGCCGTATTTGCCAGAAAAAGCTTCTCCTTTTTAATTTGTGCGCTGTAGGATTTGCGCGTGTCCATTGCGGATGGATCGTCTTTTGCAGCACCGATGTAGGAGGGAATCGCCAGGCCCAGATTTACCGCGCCCCACAGGAGGTTCATCTGATGAAAAGCTTGCATTTGCGGATCGTTTGACGACGCCCAACCAATGCCACCCGCTGCGGCATTTCCGAGCCCCCAGGCACCCAAAAAAAGCATTCCGCGCTTGCTAATCGTGTTTTTTTGTGTGTTATACTCCGTCAAGCCTTGACCCTGTGCCGTTACACCGACAGTCAACACTAAAATAAAAAGCGATCTTTTCATAATTTCCATTTGAATCCAATTCCGTTGGGTCCACTTGTGAATTCCACATTCGGGTCGAAGGACCTTTTCCGGTGTAAATTGTGCAATAGCATCAAAGTAACATCGGAGCAAAACAGAAAGCTGCCTTGAATGATCAGGGAATTTCCAAAGCCAGTGAGCATTTCATTGTGATTGGTGTTTATCTGTCCAAGCTGACGAAGCCTCAGGCCTCCGACCGTATAAAAAATGTCCAGTCCGGCATTAAAAAGATAGGTGAGTTCGTGACGGATGTTGTGACGCCAGGTTTCTTTTTCATCAAACGACGCCGGGTCCTTTTTGAATGCCGAAATGAGCCCTGGGACCACAAAACACATATTGGCCGCGTTGGCCATCACGTTCATCTGATGAAAACACTTGTTTTGGTAATTTTTTGAATTCAGAATCCCATAAGTCCCGACGCCAATGCCAACGACGGACCATCCGCCGACCGCCAACCATCCGCCTTTGTTGAAACTGTACATCTTACGGTTATACTCCTCCAGCGTCTGGTTATGCCCGGAAAGGCTGGCCCCAAGCAGCAGAAAACAGAGGGTTTTTCGCAACATGCCACGAAATTAGGGATATCTGGCGGATTTATTGCGGGTTAAGACGCTAGAAACGTCGGAAATATGGTATCTTTGCACGCTAATTACAAAAACAATGGCAAAAACGGGGAACAGAGGCGGAGGCAGATCATCATCGGGTCGTGGAGGTTCGGGACGTAAATTTGGCTCTTCCGGTTTTAAAGGAAAATCGGGTGACAGACGCGCAAGCGGATCGAACGATGGTGAGCGCAAATTTTCAAAAGGAGACGGCGACAAAGGTTCGACGGAGCGGAAATCATCCGCCAGAGGTGGAGGTAGATCCGGAGGCAGTGGCGAAAGACGTTTTCCACCGCGTCGCACAGAAGGTGGCGACGACAAACCCTATAAAAAATCGTCTTACGGAGGTGGAGGTAGATCCGGAGGTAGTGGCGAACGACGTTTTCCACCGCGTCGCACAGAAGGTAGCGACGACAAGCCCTTTAAAAAATCGTCTTACGGAGGTGGAGGTAGATCCGGAGGTAGTGGCGAACGACGATTTCCACCGCGCCGTACAGAAGGTGGAGACGACAAACCGGTAAGAAGATCATCCTACGGAGGCAAATCAGGTGGCAGTGGCGAACGACGTTTTCCATCGCGTCGCACAGAAGGTGGAGACGACAAACCGGTAAGAAGATCATCCTACGGAGGCAAATCAGGTGGCA
>Ga0247727_10003542_pt1 | contig 34401 bp, 34 predicted proteins | sample WisWelCaveWW1625_FD_202498 | JGI IMG/M metagenome (GOLD analysis project Ga0247727, IMG submission 202498) | Biofilm microbial communities from Wishing Well Cave, Virginia, United States - WW16-25 | ecosystem: Environmental > Aquatic > Deep subsurface > Groundwater > Cave microbial mat | place...
AGTCCCCCCGCCGCGCCAATCGATGCGATTTCGCCGCGGTTCGGGATGATTATTCGCTGGTTGATACAACTACTCAACAGCGGAACTCTATCCGGAGCGCAAAACGGTGTACTGTTAATTGCACCGCCAACTTATGGCGTTTTTTTTAAAAATGCAAGCACGATTTTACTTTCCCGTCATCCTTTCACTCACAAATATGATGACGTCGAGCTACGTTCCTTTATACTGCCGGCCGAGTCTTATGAAGCGCCTTTATGTATTTGATTTTGTGAAAAATCGGGGGCTTCATTAATGATCGATGCAGAACGGTTGCGCGCAACATAAATTGGAAAAATGCGCTGATGAACTTGTTTTATTTTTACTCGCCTGGGCTCTCTTACACTTGTTGAAATTGAATTATGACTCTTTCGGCAGAATTGCAGCAGCCGCTTTATAGAAATCTGCTCCATCGATATTGATAATCTTGTTATCTCGCCCTACGTAAGTTTTTTTGCTTTTTGCTTTTTGTTTTTCACTGCCCTCTTCCCGCGAGCATCACATAAGCTGTGTGCATCAATATTTTAAAATCCATTCTTAAAGACATGTTCTCCAAATAAAACAGATCGTACTGCAACTTTTGCTTCACGTCATCGACGGTTTGATCGTAATCGCCCTTGATCTGCGCCCAACCGGTGATGCCGGGCTGAACTTTCAGGCGACGGGTGTACAACGGAATTTCCTGTTTGAGTTTTTCTACAAAGAAAGGACGCTCTGGCCGCGGCCCGACAAGACTCATCTCGCCGCGCAGCACGTTATTGAATTGCGGAATCTCATCGATGCGCAGTTTGCGAATGATCCGGCCGGCGCGAGTGATACGATTATCATCCTTGCCAGCCCACACTGGGCCGGTCAGTTTTTCCGCTCCTTGAACCATCGAACGAAATTTTACAATCGTAAAGTGTTTTCCATCTTTCCCAACGCGAACCTGACGATAAAAAATCGGGCCGGGCGTATCGATGCGAATAGCAAGAGCAACAAATATCAGGAGTGGCAAGGCGATGAGCAGGATGATCAAAGACACGCCAATGTCGATAGCGCGCTTGATGCGGCGCTCCCACGCCGGCATGTATTGCGGAAGAATTTCAATGAGCGGAAAGCCGTAAATCTGGTTGGTGCGCGCCTGGCCGGTGATGATACTGTAAAGGTCGGGGACGATTTTGAGCTGCGCCGGCGCACCGTCAGTCTGCGCGATGATTTGCATCAGCGAGGAGTTGTCTTCCTCTTCAAGCGCGATCAACACTTCCTCGACTCGCTCGGCAGCAATGAGCTGTCCCAAACGGCTTAGCTCCCCCAAAAGCGGCACACCACGATGCTCGGAGCTTTCGCCATTCTCCGGTTGTGTTTCTACAAATCCCAGAACACGATAGCCTAGAGCCGGGAAACGACTGATCTTGTCAAAAAGCTCGCGCGCTTTTGGTCCCCAACCGACGATCAACGTGCGTCGCAGGCCGATGCCGTGCTGAAGAAGCATTCGCTGGGCGGTGCGCAAGCTAAGACGCATGAAGCCGACGCACCCCGAGACGATCAGCCAGTAACTTACCAACATCATGCGGCTGCCCGGCAGCGGATCATCCAAATCGCGTTCGATGTCAAAAGTCAAAAGAAAAATCGCGAGAACGCCGAGACCGACGGTCTTGATAACTGCCATCAACTCATCGAAGCGCGAATTGGCGTTCCACGGACCGTAAAGCCCGAGAAAGAGAAAGAAGAAAAACCAAAAGGCAAAAACGATGTTGGAAATATAAAAGCCGATGAGCGGCTGCTGGGTGAGCGAGAACATGCCCAACTCCGAGCGCAGATGCGCCCACCAAAAAAACGCAGCGTTGAGCGCGATGTAATCGCAAAAAATCACCGCGGCCTTCTCAACCCAGCGCGGGAAGATCATTTCGCGTTTTGATTTCTGTGCCGCTTCAGGTTTTGTGTCGGTCTGCGCAACCGTTAAAAAGAAGGGTAACATCAATGACTCGACCAAAGAATAGATTGTATTTTCAAAAAGCCTTTCTTGCCGTTCGCTCGACGCGCGTCCACGCCGGCTTCTCGGAATTCGAGACAAACTTAAAAAATCCGATCAATAAAGCGAGATTGGCCATTACGAAATAATAAGGATATACAAACCACCGAATCGGCTTGCCGACACGATCAAATATCCAAGCGACAAGCGCGATGCCATAGAAAATGATTTGCGCAAAGAAAGCGATTCGATAATGCAGTTGATTCAACAAAAAGATATTCGCAGTGAACATAAGAATGAGCAGAAATGGCACGATCCAACGAATAACTTTATGCGACCACAAGCCGAAGGCGACGAAGCCTTTGAAGGGATTCAACAATGAAAAAACGTGGCGAATGCCAAAATAATTCGCCGCGCCGATGCGCATTTTGCGTTTGAACTCCGCTCGAACGCTCGGAGAAGTGTACTCCCAGGCAACGGCATCTTTCTCGTAAATGACCTCATGTCCGGCTTGCACGATGCGCAGAGCGATAACAAAATCATCGGTGATAATTTCTTGGGTCGGCAGCGTCCTGAAAAGCTCGTGCTTGATTGCGTAGATCGCGCCATTGGCGCCGATCACGGTTTTTATTCGCCCTTCAAGATATTTCAAGTAATTCTCATAATCCCAATACAAGCGCTCGCCGTCGGCTTCGAGCTTTCCACCATGACTGAGCAACACGAGCCTGCCGCAGACACCGCCAACTTTTTTGTCGGCAAAATATCCGGCAAGCCGTCGAATCGCATCACTCTTATACATGCTGTTGGCATCTGAGAATACGAGTATGTCGCCGCGTGCCGCTCCGGCAAGATCATTCAGCACCGCCGCCTTGCCGCGCCTTTGCGTAAACACTTTGAGCCGAATTCTATCGTTTAGATATTTGTGCGCTATCTCATTGGTTCGATCAGTGCAGCCGTCCGAGCCGATGAGAATTTCTAATTTCTCCTTAGGATAATCGAGGGACTTACAATTCTTGAGCTTTTCTTCGATAATCGAATCTTCGTTATAAGCAGCGAAGATCATCGAAACCGTGGGCAAATAATTCTCATCGTAAACCCGTTGCTTTGCAGAGAAAACGGACAGGACAACCAATACAAGCGGATAACCGATGTAGGTGTGAAAGATCAAGAAAGCCGATACCCAAAATATGAATTCAGCCGAGGACATTTAGATATTTTTTAGTCTCTGTTTGAAAGTTGGAGCGCCGCATTAGACTTATCAAGAGCCCATCACGTTTATTCAGCAAAATCTTCGTGACGGTGTTGACAACCGTCGAAAAAGAACTTCGTCGCTTCACGAATGCGCTCTGCCGCACGACCGTCACCATATGGATTCTTGCCACGGATCATGTTTTCATAACAAGTTACATCTTCCAACAATCGCCGCGACTCGGCTACGATGCGTTCCACGATGTCGAAATCGACTTCTGGTTTAATGCGAAAAACTTCGAGCATCTGATCGAGCATGGCGCGGTCACGGCGACGGTGCAAGTGAAATTTCCTTGATCGGCCTGCAGCAATTTGATCACCGGCGCGAGCTTGATCGCCTCCGGCCGCGTACCGAAAACAGCCATGACGTTGATGGGTGGCATGAAGAAACTCCAAAGATGCGGTGCGAAAGGCGAGCGAGCCCGGCCACCGCGAGATTATTTGCTTAAAAGTTCAGAATAAATCTCTACAGTCTGTTTAGCAATTTCCGTCCACGAATATTTCTCCTTGGCGGTTCTATGCGCGTCTTCTCCCATTCTTTTCAATCGATCCATGTCAGCAAACGCCGTGCAGATAGCATCGGCAAATTTCCCGGGCGAGTTGGGAGGAACGAGATAACCAGTTCTTCGATCTTGCACAACCTCCGGCAGACCGCCTACCGTGGTCGCAATCACGGCTCGCCGATGCGCGTAAGCCAACTGCACAACGCCGCTTTGATAGATGCTAATATAAGGTAGCGCGACGACATCCGCAGCAGAAAAATAGATCGGCACTTTTTCTATCGGAACATATTCCAAGATTTTGTGGACATGGTCTTGCAAGTTGTTTTGTTCGATGAGATTCTGGTAGATTTTGAAATTTTCCTTAGCCTCTCCAACTATCAATAAAAACAGATTAGGAATCGTTGCACGAGCAGTTGCCAGCGCTTCGATCAGAATCTGCAATCCTTTGTATTGCCGAATATAGCCAAAAAAAAGTACGACTTGTTTGACCATAGGTATCCCAAGTTGCTGCTTCGCAAGATTCTGATTGATTTGGGCAGTGGCAAGAAAAGCGTATTCGCCATGAGGTATGATTCGAATTTTCGTATTATCCAAGTTGAATTGCTTTAAGAGCGCCTGACGATTTTCCTCGGCATGAACAATTATGTGATCAAAAGCTCGATAGAGATTTTCAAGCGACTTAGAGGCTTTTTGCCTTTCCGGATGCAAAACGTCGTGTGCAGTGAGAACCAAACGAACGTTCTTCTTTTTCAAATGCTGCAATATCTTTTTTTCAATCCATGGCAGCTTGGTTTCGTGAAAATGAATAAGAGAAGGCCCTTCCCGGCGAAAAACCCAAACTAGCCTAGCCAGAGAACAGGCATAGACCAGGCCTTTCCCTAGGAAAGAAACACGCCGGCGATGAGGAAAAAACATCTTCTCATATGCGCATTTCACCGGCTGATTCTCCAACTCGAAATCGGTTGTGGTCAATAATCTTACATGCGCACCGGCTTGAGCCAGGGCATTGCTTAGACAAAAAATATAATGTGAAATGCCGCCTCGACCACTGAAATCGAGGATCAGGATCTTTGACAAATTATCGCCCACTGCACTCAAGTTGTTACGCATCAGATATGAAGATCATGCAAAGAAGAACAGGCGCCGGAGTTTTAGAGCCCGACATACCACTTTGTGGTCGCCCAATATGCACCTACTTTCCTCGCGCATGTGGCAGCATTCGGCCCTTTGCGTAAATACGCGTACCCCGTAATCGTGCTCCAAAGCACTAGACGAAGCACAATGCCCGCACCAGCGATAACACGCACGGCGAGGCTACTAAATATGTCGTGATTTTTTTTATAAAACAAGAAACGATTTTTATGCCGCTCGACGAACAATCCCGCAGACACCGGATTCGCGCTGCCGCCGCCGTAATGAATTACCTCCGCGCCAGGGAAAAAATAGACCGGCCAGCCTTTTTGCCAAGCGCGATAACACCAATCAACTTCTTCGCTGTAAAAGAAAAACTGTTCGTCCATCAAGCCGATGTCATCTATCGCCTTTCGACGAACCATGAGAAACGCTCCCATGACACGATCCACTTTTGCGATGCGATCATAGGTGAAATATGTCATGTGAAGCCCGCCAAAGATGCGGCTTGAGGGGAAAAATTTATCCAGAAAAAAACTTTCACACAATATGTTCCACAGCGTGGGAAAACTTTCGCAAGAGGGCTGCAAAGTGCCGTCGGTGTTCAATAGCTTGCATCCCATGATGCCGGCATCGGCTTGCTTTCTCATGAATTCAAGCGACTCTCGCAACGCCCCCGGCCTGAGATCGATGTCTGAGTTAAGAATCAAAATGAACTCACCGGCAGACTTTTCAAGCCCACGATTTACCGCCTTGGCGTAGCCGAGATTTTGGTCGTTTTCAATAATCACAACTTCGGGGAATTCATTGCGAATTGCTTGCGGGCTTCCGTCCACGGAATGATTGTCTACGACAATGATTTCAAAATCCTTGCCGATCTGCTTCATGATCGTGCGCAGGCAAGCGAGAATCAACAATCGTGTGTTGTAATTGACGATGACGATGCTGAGCGTCTTCTGTTTCATGCCGTTATTTCAAAAGGGAGCGATAAGCCTCGTCGATCTTTTGCGCAATCATCCTTGAATCGAAGTGGCTCTCAACGCGAGCGCGCGCTTGTTGCCCAAGACGATACCGCAAAGAATCATCGAGGAAAACTTTTTTCAAGGCTTCGTAAAGCGAAAAATGATCATAAGGCTGCACGAGAATGCCCGCATCGCCAATCACTTCAGGAATTGATCCGGAGCAGGTGGAGATCACCGCTTTGCCGCACGCCATGCTTTCCAACAGCACCATGCCGAATTGCTCTCGCCACCGATAGGTTGGCACGCTGGGAAGGACGAAGACATCGGCAAGATTGTGAATCATTGGCATCTTATCATAGGTGAAGCTGCCTATCATAAGCACGCGATTGGCAATTCCCAAGCGCTCCAACAGTGGCGCAACAATATTTTTGTTGCCGGCGCCGACACAGAGAAGTTTGATCGACTGATCCGCCATGATCGGATCGCGAAGCAGTCGAGCAAACGCATAGAGCAATTCAAAGAGCCCTTTCGACCGCACGAGTCGACCGACGTAGAGGATGACTCGATCCGTTGTATCAATACCGAGAGAAGCGTGTAACGATGGATCGCTTTGGGCTGGTTGAAATCGCGAGAGATCGACGCCGACCGGAATGACGCGAATTTTTTCTTCAGGAACGCCCTCCAACAAAAGCGCTTCTTTGGCGCGTTCGGTTACTGCCATGAATAAATCCGTTGTTGTCAACACCTCTTGCTTCCGACGGCGCGCCCAGCTTCGTTGCTCAAACAAGAACGGAATGTTCTCCCACTGGGTGATGACGACTTTGCAACCGAATCGTCTCTTCGCTTGAATAGCTTGATAAGAATAGTAGTAATGGGCATCGGCGCTATGAATGATGTCGAAGCCCTTCAACTTCTCAGTAAGATTGACGAACGGCGCGTGCACCTCCAAAACATGGCGAATAGTAAAATCTGCATATCGCCTCAGCAGCGATGGGAAAAAACGAAAAAGCTCTGTCGATGAATGAACACGCTGGATCGGAATCTTGATGTCATCGAGATCGAAGGGATTGTCATAAGAGGTAAAAGCGATTAACTCCCACTCGTTAAGCAGCGGCGCATAGGATTGCATCTCAAAACGATTGAGGGAATCACCCCTTAAAAGCGCAACACGCATGTTTACTTTCTGAGCATGGCAATTGGGAGCATCGATCTAAAAATTGCGCGCTCTTCACTATTAAAAACGCCGCTAATCGTAACCAGCAGTACGAAAATTGCCGGGGAAACGAAGATGGTAACGCACAACGGCGCTCGGCTCAACAGCGCCAGCCCGACTGCGAAAGCAATCGCAAACATCGCACCGCGCAAAATGAAGTGATTCAAATCAAGGGTGAAAATTCTGCTGATCGCGATCAACAAAACCATCCATCCGAAAGCTGAAGAAATCAATTTCGCGAAAGCTGCGCCCGTAATTCCAAATGCCGGAATAAGCAGCCAATTGGCCAGAAGGCTCGTGGCAAACATTGTTGCGGCTGCAATGAAGGCAGTTCGTTGTTGATTCGCCGAGATCAACGCGTTCGCAAAATAGAAAATCAAAAACAGAAACACCTGGCTCCACATCAAAATAATCAGCGGGCCGGCAGATGCAGCGTATTCCGACGAATAAAGCAAGTCAATCACTTGTGATCCGAGAAAAGTTGCAGCAATCGCCAAAGCCAGGGCAATGAGGAAAACTATTTTCAAGCCGAGGTGAAAGGCCTTTGTGAAGTTTTCATTCGATCGTTCATGATAGTTCGATAGCACCGGCAGAAGCGACGAAACAATGGCGTTCGGAATAAACAGCAGCGGCGAAGTAAGCCGCATTGCGGCGGAGTATACTCCTACACCGGCCTCACCTTGAAAACCCTTGAGCAGAAGAACATCAACACTTCCGAATAAGGTCATAAAAAGAGTATACAACAAAATTGGAAACGACTGCCCCAACAAGAAACGGATCAACCTTCTGTTTATTGTCAGACGAAATGGAAATTTTTTTGCGCATGCGTAAACAATCAACAAGAATCCCGGCAGATTCGCCAATGAATAGCCGATGACCATCGTTTCCAAACTCGCGTTCAACTGCGCGAGGACGTAGATGACGCCGAGCATAAGCAAGCTGTCGAATAACTGCAACAGCATGGGTACTTGCATTTGCAGTGAGGCATGAAAAGGCGCTTCAAAAACGATTCGAAACACCGCAAACTTAGGAGAAATAACGATGCTCAATGCGATGATGATGATAATTTGAAAAAGAGTAGAAGATGAAGAGGTTGTCCAAGCTGAAAAAATGATGAACGCGATTGCGATGATCGACAAAAGCGTTTTAATAATAATCGCATTTCCCAAAATCTCAGTTGCGCTCCACTGACGGCGAGAAAGCTCGCGCACGAGGATCGCCTGCATACCGAAATCGGCAAGAATGGCAAAGAGGCCCACATACACAACAGCATAGGAAAAGAGACCAAAACCTGCTTGCCCTAATTGCCGCGCCAACAAGACGGTAACGCCCAAGTTTGCAGCAAGCGAAAAGACCTGCCCGAAAAAAACGATACTGCTGTTCTTCGCAATTCGCAAAGAGAGTCGAGGCGCATTTTCAACAGTATCACTTGATATTATATTTTTCAAATCTCAAACTCACCAGTTCAATTATTTTTCTGCTCGCCCTTGGGAGCGGTCTAAGGCATAAGCGAAAGTCATCGAAATGTTTGGCCATGATATTGGCAGGCTGGAGGCGCGCCAATCGCCTCATCAAGTTCAATAACGTCACGCAGATTACTTCTTGACGCACTTAGCAACCAAGAAAACCGGCTCGTGATACGGCTGAATAGGGCGAACGCGGCTGATCTTCTCATAGTCTGCTTCGGGTAGATGCAGCAATTTGCGCAAGCGCAAACTCACAAGCATCGATTCCAGTGTTCGAATTCTTGTTGATTTGTAATAGTAGGGGTGCTGGCCATAGATTTCTTGAACTACAAAATATTCTCCGAGCAATTCGCCGAACTCGCCAGGCGTCCATTCAATTTGATGAAATGGGTTCTTCGGTTTGTCAAAGCGCGTGGCCTGGGGATTTGAAACGGCGCGATTAGGCGTCGAAACAAAATATAATCCGCCCGGTTTCAAACAATCTTGAATGACTCGCAAATATCGTTGTGTGTCGGCGAGGTGTTCGATGGTCTCAAAACTCACGACAACGTCATAATACCCGATTGCTGAAAGGGAGAGAAGGTCGCGGACTTCGAAATGAATATTGGGATGTTCATAATGCGCCTGCGCAGCGGCAATCGCTTCAGAAGAAATATCGATGGCATGCACGCGTTGCGCGCCGGCTTCTGCAAGCAGCCGCGACCCGTAACCTATGCCACATGCCGCATCGAGAACCCTTTTGCCGGAAACGAATTGCTGGCAGAAGCGATAGCGGTTGAAGTGGTCGGCCAGCAAGAGCTTGTTTGACTGACCAGAGATTGCTTCGCGAGGGAGGCGTTCCAGTGTGAGATTGAGGCTCATGTCATAACTCTTATCAAGCTGAAGCATCACCCAATTTCATCTGTCGGCCCAATGGACTTTGTCGTGTTACCTCAACCGCGACGCTGCGTTGCTTGATAAAGATTGCGAAGAAAAGTGAAACGAACAAGCTCAACTGCAGAAATCCCCATCCAGTCGCTGGAAGCGCAAAGGCCACGGCTATTACCACATAAATATGCGACAATAAAACGATTGACATAATACCGCCTTGCTTTCTTATTTTGAGCCACATCATCGTACTCACCAAGCCAAGCAGATAAGGTATCATGAGAACACCTACGATGCCATATTCAGCGTGAATTTCCAATAGATAGGTGCCCGTATTCACTGGTATGGGAATATTATAAAACTTTGGATATGGCGGCACTGGATCAGCAAGACCGAAGCGAACAAAAATTCTATACAACGGTGCCAAAGTATAGGAACCTGGAAAGAGATTCTTATCTTCGGCTTTGAGGTAAGCATTTAGTGTTCCAGGGTGAGCGCTGAAATAGAGATAAAGAGAGGCAGGTACGTAAGGATATTTTTCAAATTTTGTCGTTAAGCCATAATAACGGAAGGTACCCTCACGCAATCCCCTCACAGATTCGGCGCCAAGTATCAAAACTGCCAGAACGATGAACATCGGCAGGAATCTTCGAATTCTGCTTGCACGCCTTGTTCTTATATGAGCTGTAGGCGCAACCTTCGCGATAAAATAAGCACTCAAGAAAAGCAGCCCTGCAGTCAGCAATTTTGCTCGCGCTGCAGTACCAATCTCATCCAACATTATTATGAGTAGAGGAAAAAGCCCAATGAGTTTGATACCTCCAGCTTTGGCGCAATAAATTCCTGCCAGACAAGCTGCGATCAAAGCCAACGAGTCAACATAAGGAACCAACCCTGTGAGCTGTCCGCTGGTTCTCAAACTGTAGATGATGCCTCCGTTCAAGAGCACACCGGCTATGCTACCAAATCTACCGATCAAAACCATCCAATGCTGTACGACACCAAGAAACGCAATGATACAGAGCATCACAACGGTGATCATGAGATAGCGTTTCTCAAGATAGGTTGCTTGGTTGAGCTTCACAACTGGTGGGGGATTTGACGAAATACCGATAGCCCGGCGCGCTAAGATAACAATAGCAGAACCTGCGGCAAACGCGAGCCACGCATAACCAATCAGCAACCATGCTTCCACCGTCAATGGCTCATAGTCGATCCATCCCAGTTCGAACAACGACAAGCCTGTTCCCCAGATCAACGAATAGAGGGAGAGATGATTGAACCAGCGGCCAAAAAGAAGACGGCCTATAATTACACCGGTGAGGCCGAGACTGAATAGGAGAAGTGGGTGTATGTGCATGAGTGGGTTATCTCACTATCGTCAATTTCTTCGTCTCGACAAGCTCCTCAGCCTGCAAGCGATACAAATACACCCCGCTGGCTTGGCCGCTCGCGTTCCAGTCCACTTCGTATCTGCCTGCAGCAAGATTCTCCGACACCAAAAATGCAATCTCCTGCCCCAACGTGTTATACACCTTCAGTGAGACGAAGCTTGGACGTTGCAAAGCAAATCGAATAGTTGTGTTGGGGTTGAAAGGGTTAGGATAGTTTTGAAATAACTGCAATTCTTTTGGAATTATTTGAGAGATATTCTCTTCGACAGAAACTAAACCATCGGCAGAAGTTTTTACAAGGTACACATCAGAGTTTATCCCTCCGACAATGATGAAGCCACCATCGGCAGTTTGTTGAACCTCAGAGCCAAATGAAGTATCATCGCCGCCGAAGCTTTTCGTCCATAAGATATCGCCATTGACGGCCATCTTTGCCAGAAAAACCTTCGAATCAGTTGCACCTGTAAGAATATACCCGCCATCTGAGCATTGCTGTATGGAAGCGCCCTGATCGATGCCAGAAACGTCGATTGTCTTTGTCCAAACTGTATCGCCATTTGCATCGGCCTTAATCAAGAGGATATCGATATTAATTGGATCAGAGACGTATGTATAAATTCCGCCAGTTATGATATAACCTTCATCCGCGGTTAAGGCTACAGATGCTGCGTTCTCATTGCCACTCCCGCTGTAGGTTTTGGCCCACGTGGTTTCTCCAAGCGAATTCGTTTTGATGAGATATACATCCGCCTGGTTATTCGAGTGTAGACTGCCCGTGAGTATATACCCTCCGTCGCTTGTTTGTCTGAGGGAGTTGATGATTACAAGGTTACCGGCTCCGCCATCAAAGGTCCTTGTCCACAAGGTGTCGCCTTGTACGTTGGTTTTAATCAAGATCCCTCTATAGTTCTCGTAACCAGCGACGATGTATGAACCATCGAGGGTTTCTTGAACCGAAGTGCCGCCCCCTGAACCAAATCCGCCAAATTGTTTTTCCCAAGTTATTTCTCCGGTTGAATCGGTTTTGACCAAGTAAATATCTCCACTCCCAGCGCCGCCATCGATTAGACCGGCAATGATATAACCGCCGTCTCTTGTCTGTTGTACGGAATTCCCTCCATCCCAAAATTGTCCTCCAAAAAATTTCGTCCACAGGGTATCACCCCAAGCATTGGTCTTGACGAGATAAACATCGTCATACCGCCAAGTTTGTGTCGTACCGGTAATGATATAGCCGCCATCACGCGTCTGATAGACTGATGCCCCACTTTCAGTCGTTCTTCCGATCTGCTTTTCGAAAGTAATCGTCTGGCAGTTAGAGGTGTTTGGAAAGGAAAGAGAAAATATGAGGCTCCCCACTAGCAGGAAAACGATTCTCTGATGCATAGAGCCACCCTTGAAAAGTGCGAAAGTTTTATGTTCGTCGAACGAGGTATCGATAGAGGCGTCCCCGCTTTAGTTCATCTCCAATCGCCGCCACTTTTTCGTTGCGTTCTTTTTCCCGCTCATAAATCTCCGCCACGAAAGCCCAGGTGGTAGCGAACAACATTGCCAACGCTGTAAAGATCAAAACGATCAAGGTTCGTTTCGGCCTCGACTTGCGCTCCGGGGGCACGGCTTTGTCCAGCATCAACACCACCGGCGTATCTTTATTTTCGTCGATCTTCGCCTGCTCGTAAAGCGGCAACAGAAACTCCATGAGCTTGCTCTGAATCTGGAACTCGCGATAGAGACGAATGTATATGGTTCCCAGCTCCGGGACATTCTTGAACGGAACGAACAGGCTGAGAGATTGATCGGCCTCACTTGAGCCGTATTTCATCTCCCGCAGCATTTTGTTGACCTCTGCCATTTGCATTTGCAGAGACTGGGTTCTGGGATTGTCCGCGCCAAACGTGCGCTTGGCGATACCATACTCCACTTCTTTCGCCAGAGCCTCGGTCTTTAGCTCCGTCGCCGCTTTGATGGCGCTGGCCGTCTGTTCCGGCAGCGCATAGATGCCGGTTTTTTGTTGAAAGGCTTTCAAGCTGTCTTCAGCTGTCTTCAGGTCTCGCAGGTTTTGCTGATAACGCTTTTCGACAAACTCCCGGTTGTTGCGAGCTTCGCGCGTCCCCAAATCAACGCTGATCTCATTCAACAACTCGATGAAGTAATTCGCCATGTCAGCGGCGCGTTGTTGGTCTTTGTCATAAACCGTGGCCGTGATGTTTCCTTCGGTGGCAAAATCAAATTCACAGTTGGCGCTGAGAGTCCTAATGGCTTTCTCCATCTTGCCATCCTCTATTTTGTAGACTTTGAGGAGATCGAATTTCTTCACGACGCGTTCCATCGCCGTGCGGCTTTGGAGAATGGCCATGTAGCTGTAGACTTCCTGTGAACCACCTAAACGACCTCCCAGCCCAGGGATGCTGCGAAGCACGGAGCCGACGCCGCTCTCCAAAAGACTGAGTAGACCGCCCGGACGTTTCGGAGGGAGGACTGAAGCCGTGGCCGCATACCAGTTCGGCATGAACAATGTGATCGCGGCGGTGATCACCGCCACAGCAACGACTGTGGTAATAATGAATTTCCGCCTTTTGACGAGGACATAAAGATAATCAAACAGATGGCTACGTTGATGTTCCCCGTCAACCTGTTCTAATAAGTTGTCATTGTTGTTCATATTCTGTCGGAATCACTTATTAATGATACCCACGGCGCTTGCCGCAATCAAAATGGTTGCGACTTGTGAGACGATAAGGAGATATTGTGAGATTGTATTCCTCGTTGATATCGGCACCACCACCGTGTCGCCTGCTCTCACTTCCTTGTTGGCGCCTTTCTCGGTTTTGCCAGTGTCGCGGTGAATCACTTTCGCGCTTCCAAGCTGCGCCATGTCCTGCGTGCCGCCGGCAAGGCCGATGTAGTCGGCCACTTTGTATCCTTCGACATGAGGAAAGCTGCCGGGATTTTTCACGGCGCCGTGCACGTAAATAAGATCGCTGCCGCCTCTCGCAATGAGGCGATCCCCATCTTCCATGCGCAGATGCCGGGCGTCGTTGCCATTGGTTGAAGCGCTGAAAAAGTCCAACCTAAGCGGTGTTTGATTTCGCCGGACAAGAAAAATCTCGTTGAGATCGGCCCCGTGCTGCAAGGCGTTGACGCGGCGCACAAAGTCCATCACCGATTCATCTCTGGCAATTTGATGCGGCCCCGGGCGCCCGGCCCTCCCCTCCACAAAAACCGTCTTGTCGGTCAGCTCGATGCGCGGCACATAAATAACTTCGCCGCCGCGCAGATAAGGATCCTGGCGCAGGTCGCCTTCATAATAAAGCTCAAACATATCGAGCGTATCGACCTTGCCATCGGCATGGCGCAGCTCGATACGGCGCTCGTCCGCCCAGTTCGTCCAGCCTCCGGCTTGTTGAATAAACGATGACACTCGATCGACGGCCGTGCCGGTGAATGAGCCGGGAGATTCAACTTCGCCGTATACATGCGCGCGCACCGACCGAAGCTGAATAAGATGCGCCGTTACCGACATGCTCTTCGGATCGTACTTTGTCTCGCAGGCGTGGCGAATTTCACCCTGCACCTGTTGCAAGGTTTTGTCAATGACATCCAACGCGCCTACCGTAGGGATGATGAGCTTGCCCTCGGGAGTGATCGGCACCGAGAAGCCGAGATCATCGCTAGCGGGTCCCCAGAAACTGATCTTCAGCACGTCGCCCGGACCGACAATATAACGCGCCGGATCGACAGGTCGCTCGATGGCTTGCAGCAATCCCTTTTGCAGCGCCTGCTGTTCAGCATGCTTCTGTTTCAATCTGGCCTGCAGTTTTTCATCGTCTTCCTTCGCCCGGTCACCAAATCTCGTTGGATCGCCGGCCTGCTGGGGAATTTGGGAAATGGCGGGGCAGGCAATGGCACAAGCCAGAGTAATGATGATGTCCGTGGTCAATTTTCGAAACAATGATATGCCTCCGTGAAAATCCATTGATCGCTGATCGTTTGTCGCAAGCGACGCAGAGGTTGATTCGGTAATCAAAATGCCAAGAAATATAGACCTGTGGGCAAAGAATGTCAAGCAGATTTTCCGGTCTGCGGAGTGGAGGAGAGCCACATCACCTCTAAAGCGCGAAAGTTTTTTTCAAATTCAACGGGGTCTTGCTTCAGTGAGTTATGGAATTCATGAAAGGCTCACAGGATTGGCGCGTTACAACGTGCTAGTTCTCGATGTCTTTTGGGACCGGGAAATGCTCACTCCCACTTTCTTAGGTTCAGCCAAAATGATCACCACCATCCACGCATACTTTCGCAGCAGAGCAATACGAAAAATGAACTCATCGATCTTGTCGAGCACGCGAAGCAGGTGCGGGAAGAATTTGAATTTTCTGAACACCACCGCGCCTAATGAGAAAAGATGGAAATAATGCGTTTCCACGTGACGGAAATATCGCTGCGCGATCTCCAGGGTGTTCAGCAAAATAGGGTGTTCGTCTTCGGTGCGCAAACGTGGCGTGAGCCGTCGATACGCATTGATGAAAGGATTGTGCCCTAAGGGTTCTCGAAATACCGCTTTGCCCGAGGGTTTCAAAGCGCGCGAAAGCTCGGCGTATGCTTTTTCCAAATCAAGATGGTGCAAAACGCCTGTTCCGCATATGAGGTCAAACGAGTCATCGGCAAACACAAGATTTTCCGCATTCATCATCTTGAAAGTAACATTTTTTACGCCCAACTCTTGTGCTTGTTGATTTGCCTGATCTATTGCTACGCTGGCAATGTCAATGCCGGTAATCCATCGTGCTTGATGCTTTGCCAACCAGAAGGCATGGCTTCCCATTCCGCATCCGTATTCCAAAACATTATAGCCGGCACAATTTCGTGTGAGATAATCTTTAAAAAAATCAATGCTGCTCTTGGCGATGATATAGTATTTGTCGGCCGCTTGCCGGCCATGTTCGCTGAAAGCTTTTTCATGAAAATCCTTTTCTCGTTGAATGCGATCGTGCATGAATCCCTTCCTCTTGCCGACAATCAACACAAAATGGAAGACCGCAAGAAAATCGATGGCACGAAGCAGGATTTTTCACTCATGATGACTCCGCAAATTGGCCGGAATGGTATTTGTGCCGCAGCCTAGACGCACAATTTTATCCCGATTTTCTTTGATTCCCTTCGTCGCGTTGCGCGTGTCGATGATCAGTCTGGCGTGCTTGGCGATCATCTCATAATCATAGGCATCGTGATCGGTCGCGATGACGACGCAATCGGCGGACTGCAAAGCACGCGGGGTAAGCTTTTGAGAGCTGTAAGTTTTTCCATTCACATGCAGCTCCGGGACAAATGGGTCATTGTAGGAGAGCCGGTTGCCGCCGCGATTGTAAAGCAACTCCATCACCCGGATCGCCGGCGAGTTGCGCACATCGTCAACGTTTTTCTTGAACGCCACGCCGAGAATCAGCAGCTTGGCATTTTTCACTGCTACACCATGATTGCTCAACGAGCGGATGATCAAATCGAGAACGTAATACGGCATGTTCTCGTTGGTCATCGCCGCCAGCTCGATGAAGCTGGTGTGAAAATCGTAGGCCTTCGCTTTCCACGAAAGATAGTAAGGATCCACCATAATGCAGTGACCGCCGATGCCCGGGCCGGGAAAGAACGGCATGAAGCCGAACGGCTTGGTGGCCGCCGCTTCTACTACTTCCCAAATGTCGATGCCCTCCATTCGGTCGCACAACTGCGCCAGCTCATTCACCAGCGCGATGTTCACCGAGCGGAAAATATTCTCGAGCAGCTTGGTCATCTCCGCGGCTTTGGGAGAGGAAAGCAGCTTCACCGTCACAATCACTTTCCCGGAAATCAGCGCCGCAAGTCGGCCGCAAGCCGGCGTTACTCCACCGACCACAATCGGGGTGTTTGCCGTCGTCCATTTTTTGTTTCCCGGATCAATGCGTTCGGGAGAGAATGCCAGGAAGAAATCGACGCCGGCTTTGAATCCGGTTTCTTCGAGAATCGGCTGAACAATGCCTTCGGTAGTTTCCGGAAATGTCGTGCTCTTCAAAATGATTAATTGCCCTGGGCGTAAGCCGTGTCTGATGCCACGCGCTGAATCGATGATGTAAGATACGTCCGGCTCCTTGTTTTCCGTAAACGGCGTCGGCACGCAAATGAAAATCACATCAAGTTCTTTGATGCGATTGTAATTTTGCGCGGCGCGGAGCCTGCTCGCCTTTACTAGACCGAGCAGCTTTGTGCTGTCCACATCGGCGATGTAGTTCTCCCCGCGATTGAGTCGCTTCACTTTGTCAGCGTTCACGTCGATGCCCAACACTTCGTAGCCGGCAGCGGCATACTCCACCGCCAAAGGCAACCCAACATAGCCCAAACCAATGACGCCTATTTTCGCGGTGCACGCATTGATCTTTTCTTCGAGCTGCTTCGAAAAGTTTATCTTCACACGGACGGCGCCGGCCTTGCTGTTGACATGATTCCTTCCGTTGATTGCTTTCGCCATCGTCGGTTGCCGTTCTTGATAACTCATGCTGCGTTGATCCTTGGTAATAAACTGCATTGTTCAGATGTCTTCGGATGTCATGTTTGACAAAATAGAGGCTCTATATCCGCTCAATCAGTTCAATCCGTTTACCCCAAAAGCTGTAAGCGGATAATGCAGATTGAACGAATTAAAGTTTTGCTCACAACGTCCGCCGGTAATTCTTTTTGTAGAACTCCAGATACTCGCCGCTCTTCAACTTCTCCCACCACCAACGATTTTGCCGGTACCAATCGATGGTGTGATCAAGTGCTTCGATGAAAGTATGCTTCGGCCTCCATCCCAGCGCGTCGATTTTCTTGATGCCCAGCGAATAACGCCGGTCGTGGCCGAGACGATCATCGACGTAGGTCATCAAGCTTTTCGGCTTGCCGAGTTTTTTCAGGATGTGTTCGGTAATTTCCAGATTCGTGCGCTCGTTGCCGCCGCCGATGTTGTACACCTCGCCATTTTTGCCATGCTCATAAACGAAATCAATCGCGTCGCAATGATCATCGACGTAAATCCAATCGCGCACGTTCTTACCGTCGCCGTAAATCGGCAGGTGCTTATCATCCATGGCGTTGGTGACGAATAGTGGAATGAGCTTTTCGGGATATTGGTACGGACCGAAATTATTAGAGCAGCGTGTGATGATCACCGGCAAGTCATAAGTGACAAAATAGGAAAACGCCAGCCGGTCGGCGCCGGCTTTGGAGGCGCTGTACGGGCTGGAGGGCATCAGCGCATCGGTTTCTTTGAATGAGCCGCTCTCAATGCTGCCATAAACTTCATCGGTGGAGATTTGAATAAATTTCTTGACTTTGTTCTTGCGGCTGGCTTCAAGCAGCACGAACGCGCCAAAGACATCGGTGCGGATGAAATCATCCGGCGTTCCAATGGAACGATCAACGTGGCTCTCTGCGGCAAAATTTACGACGACGTCGATGCCCGGCATCAGCGAGGTCACTAACTGTTCATCGCAGATGTCGCCGTGCACGAAACGATAACGAGGGCTTTTTTCCACGTCACGCAAGTTATCGAGATTGCCAGCGTAAGTAAGTTTGTCGAGATTGATCACTTCCGCATCGCGGCGTTTCGCCAGCAGATAACGAATGTAGTTGCATCCTATAAAACCGGCGCCGCCAGTTACCAAAAATTTTGTCATACCATTCTCCTGATGCTGATTTCGAGGTGTGCGTTATTCAAACACAGGTGCAAAAATAGGAAACGGCTGAGAGAAAGTCAATCGGTTTGTCTCAGCCGTTGCGCAGAAAATGCAGTTTTCGATGCTTTATGAAAACTTATTAAGAAAATTTCTCTTTCAGAAGTTGCCTTTCATTCTCATCGTCAAACCCTGCAAGGTTTTCAGTTTTTTCTTTTAAACTTTCTCAAAAATTTCTCTTGCTTCATCCTCTTCATATCTTAAATTTGACCTGTAGGCTTCACTTTTACATCCGAGAGCAAAACCATCGCACAATCACTTTTTGATTTTAGGAGGTCTTATGGCGTTCAACGTACAACCGCTGCATGATCGCGTGCTCATCAAGAGACACACTGAACAGGATGCAAAATCTGGCATGATCATTATTCCCGACACGGCGAAAGAGAAGCCGCAAAAAGGCGAAGTGCTGGCCGTCGGCAAAGGCAAGCTGAAAAAAGACGGCACGCGCATCGCGCCGACGGTGAAGAAGGGCGACGCCGTGCTCTTTGCCAAATGGGCCGGCGATGAATTCGAGTATGAAGGCGAGAAGTTTTTGATTCTCGGCGAGGATGATATTCTGGCGGTGTTGTGAAAAGATTTATCCGATTTGCTAAAAAGAAAAAGCAAGGTGATGTCGGCCTTGCTTTTTTCTTAGAATTTAATTGGCACTTTTGTGGTCACCCATCATATTAGTCGTTGTGAAATTCAGGTGAATCACATAGAAGCATCGAATACCCCTCTATGCCTCGCGGACAAACAGTCTGATCCTATAAGATGATTGTATATACAATTTACTTGACAAGCGTACTTATTGTTATACATTTAAGCCGATGCAATATGAATGGGACGAAAAGAAACGAGTCGCTAACCTTGCCCGGCACAACGTCGATTTTTCTACGGCCGCAGATTTTGAATGGAATACGGCACTTGAAACGATTGATAAACGGTTTGATTACGCCGAAGAAAGATGGGTTGCGCTTGGATATATCGGCAAGCGACTGCATGTATTGATTTATACTTTTCGTGCCGAAACAATCCGACTAATTAGTTTGCGCAGAGCGAACAAACGCGAGAAGGAATATTATGAAACACAAACCTAAGAATATTACAAAAGGTGATTGGGATGCGGTTGAATCTCCGCCGCTGTCCGATGAAATGCTGTCTCGAATGAAACCGGTAAGGAGTGGCCATACCGGCATTCCTGCGCGACTACGTGGACCACAAAATACCTCAGTCAAGGTGCCGATTTCTATCAGGCTCAGCCCTGATGTGATAGGTTTTTTTAAATCTCAGGGTAGGGGGTGGCAGACTAAAATCAACAATGTCCTCCACGAGTATATCAGGTCTCATGACTGAGTTTACTTATAGACCCACCACTCACCCGCACTCCTATAGGTTTGTTTAATTCAGCCGATAAGCTCTTTATCAACTTCCTTGGCATCGGTAACGTTGACTTTGTTCTGTCACCTGCCGCCGGGCGGCATTGCAATCAAGCGCGCCTCGGCCTCAGCCAGCCACCCTCGACGCAAATCTTCTGCGGGCACGCTTGACAGATACGGCTTGATGTCCAGCAAAGGCGTCCCATCCAACATATCCACCCCGGAGACACGTAGCTGCCGCCCATCCCGGCTCAACAATCGCACAACTGTCAGCCCGATGGGATTCGGCCGGCGCGGCGACCGGGTCGCGAAGACCCCGTGCGACTTGGTGTCGGTGGGAGGCGTGCTGAGCAGATCGTACCCCTGCATCCTGTCGAATACCCATATCACGTAGAGGTGTGAGAATCCTTCGATGTCTGTAAGCCCCTCCTCAAATTCCGCGTCGATCTCCAAAATTCCTTCTGCCTCGTGACGCGCACCGCAGCCGCGTGGAATCTGCGCGGTGTCGGTGTAAGGACTTCGGATAATTCCTATCGGTCGCATTGTCAACATCCGGCACCTTCATGTTTATGCTTTATCAATCAGAAGATCTTTCATCGGATCGTCCAGTGGCGTTGGGCAGCTCACCTTGAACTCTTGAATTTCGGCCACTGGTTATAGCCAATGGCGGGGTCGTTGGAGTGGGAGGAGTTAATGAATTCGATTTCCTTCCGACTGACCTCGCTGTTCGAAGCGGTCTCCGATTCCCAAAGAATTTCTTTTCGGATCGTAAAATCGCGGCGTTGTTCGCGAGTGAAGTCTTTCTCGATGAGCCTGCTGTCGGCGCCGCCAAAGTAGTTGACGCTATCGGTCAGGTTTTTGCCGACGTAGATCTTCTTGTTCGGGTAGGTAATCTTGTAGGTGACTTTCATATTATTCTGCTAACCAAATCTGAGTTTCGCCCGCGCTTTGGCTTTGATAGCTTCGGTATCACGATCTCGCGGTGAAGCCGAGGTCACCAGAGCCGCCAACAAGTTTTTTGAGATGAGCGTTATCTGATTGACGGCGTGCTCGAATGCTTCTTCATTCATCTGAGATGGTTTTTTGAAGCCGGTAATTTTCCGAGTGAACTGGATCGATGCGGCGCGTATTTCTTCGTCTGTTGCCGGCGGGGCAAAATTGTAAAGCGTTCTGATATTCCTGCACATCGATGAGTCTCCTTCGCTATTTCGGAAGTGGTCAGGGGCAGCGCTTAATTAGCCTTTGTCCTTGATGTTCTTATGCTCTTTCACGCTCACACCCGACCATTCCTGGTGAATGAAGTTGGTAAGGATTGCAAATTCTTCGTTTCGGCATTGGCGACATCGGTGAGGAATTTTTTGCCGTCTGCAGCCTCTAATTTCAGTCGGTGACAATTTGTCACCGACTCACTGCCTTCCTTAGTTCAATCGTTCTTGCAGCTTGTTCCAATACTTTCTGGCGGTCTGATAATCAGGTTGCTGTATCAAAACCTGGATAATATCCACCACCGAGAAAAACCAGGTTTCGGTCTTTTCATCATACACGCGGCGAATTTGATACTCTTCAAAAGCAGCCAAGTTGGCATCCATAGAAGCCCTCGAATGATTTTCAATTTTGGGGAGCAATCTGGTGCCACGCTTCGCGCACATAGAAAACCAGCTCTTCATCGCTGACGCGCGAAAGCTCGACGCCGATCCAGCCGCGCACGCCGACAAGGCGGCTTGAAGAATTTCTCCGGCGAGGCGGCGATCGCTATTTCAGCAAAATCATTTTCTTCACCCCAACAAATCCGCCCGCTTTTAGCCGATAAAGATACAAGCCGCTCGGCAAGTCACTCGCGTTCCATTCGATCTTGTATTTGCCCGAAGAGAGACGTCCGGAAACCAGCGTCACCGTCTCTTCTCCCAGCATGTTGTACACCGTCAAGGTAACATCGCCGGAATTGGGTAAATCAAATCGAATCGTTGTTGCCGGATTAAAAGGATTCGGGAAATTTTGACCGAGAGAATATGCCTTTGGTATTTCACCACTCCTTTCGTCTGTGGAAATAGCTGTTGGTGTTTCAATCAATCTCACTCTCACTTCATAATCACCTATCGAGGTATGCCCTCGCCAATATTCAATATTGAATTGTGTCGCTTCCAGAAATGCGTAGCCCACTCTCTGCTCATGCTCCACTCGGATAATGAGCGTTCCATTTGCCAGACCGAAGCCGTGGTCGATTGTTCCATCTCCATCAAAAGGAACACGACCCAATAAGACCTGCCCGCTGGCATCCGTCGTGAGTTCGATATCCGGCGTATCATCATAATGCTTTCCATACCATACGCCAGGCTGGTCAGTTGCGCGGTAAATTTTGACATCCGCGTTGGCGAGAACGTTTCCGGTAGAATCCTTTATGGTCAGGCGATTTTCATCGGGAAGATCTCGATTAAGAAAAACGCCGATATTTCCAGGCGCATTAAAATTTCCATAGGTGGCGCGATGACCTGCAATAAGATTCAGCGCCACGGCGCTATAGCGATCCACCCACGTATAACCACCGGCCATCAAACCGTCTTCCGGCGTATAATGAAGCGCATTCCAGGCGATAAAGGGCATGTAGTCCGTTCCAACGATGAGATTTCCGTTTTCCGTAATGGCAACGGTATTGCCCGTGCCATCATCGTGCACGTTGAATCCGTACGTGTCGATCAGATATCTTGCATGGCCAAGCTCGTGGATTAATGAACCTTCAAAATAGAAGGCGTTATGATCGGCGGCGGTCGTATGATCCTTGTAAAAATCTCCGTCCAGAAGCGTGGCAGGAAATCCCCATTGCAAATCAACGGTGCGGTCATCTAAATTTGGACTGTTGGTGGGAAGACCTCCTGAGACTAAAGGCAAGGAACAATTTGGAACAACGGTGATTTTATCAAGACGAATTCTATCGAGAACGCCGTTTGGAGTTTCAGGATACACGGCATCGGCAAACATTTCATTCCATCGTGCAACTTGTCTTTGCGCCCAGTCCTCCCAACTATTGGAGTGAACCCCGAGTTCATGTTGATAGATGTGAAAGTAGTCGTAAACGCTTTGTTCCACATAAAAGCCCACACTGATCGCATCCGTGTAGATCAACAGACGATTGTTGTCCTCCTCCGCTTCTTGTACGGTGTTATCCGGATCAATCACAAACTCCAATTCATGCCGGTCAAATGTCCACGTCCATGGATATTCAATGGCAACGGTTGAATGAGCCGGGAGGTCGACGATGTTTGAAGACACTTCCGCACCATCCAAGTACCATTTGTATGGAACGTCCGTCCTGTCGAACGTGGACCAGTTTTTAACATGGGCTTGCCAATTCACTTGTCGACTGGCGGCCGGCCATCCTTCTTCGGTTGGATTTGTGCTTCCCCATACATAGTCAATCTCAGGAGAGCGGCTGATCCATCCAACGGTTAAGTCACCGGGATCTTCACCTTCGGCATAACCAAGAGCATAAAGTTTACCATCTTTAGAACCCACATAAAGGGTTCCATCGCTGCCAATGGCAATCGAGGCAAATATCTCACCGCACGTTGTAAATTTCCATTCGAGCGTGCCGTTCGAACGGATAGCATACACATTATGATCAAATGACCCAACATAAACTGTTCCTTCGGCGTCGATGGCGGGAGACGAACCCCAAATCACCGCGCCGGTGGTGAATTCCCATTTCAGCGTGCCGTTCGGGTTAATGGCGTAGATTTTGTGGTCAAATGAACCCACATAGATCGTTCCATCCTCGGCGATGGCAGGAGTTGAGACCACTATATCACCTGTTGGGAATGACCATTTGACCTGGCCGTTGGGATTGAAGGCGTAAACGTTACCGTTCTCCGAGCCGATAAAAATAGTTCCATCTGAGCCGATGGCCGGGGAGGCGCTTGCTACGTCACCATAATCTGCTACCCACTTCTGCGTGCCGTTCGGATTGATGGCATAAAGTTGAGCGCCATGGGAACTCACATAAATGGTTTCGTCGAAACCGAGAGCAGGCGTAGAATGAATTTCATCATCGGTCAAAAACTTCCATTTCAATGCGCCGCCTGAATTGATTGCGTAAAGATGATGATCGAGAGAGCCAATGTAGATGGTTCCATCGTTACCGATGGCGGGCGAGGACGCCGCAATAGGACCGTCAGTCTTGAATGACCATTTCAAATCACCATCCGGGTTTATAGCGTAAAGTGTGCTATCCCACGAGCCGACATAGATTGTTCCATCAGCATCGATGGCAGGCGAGGAATCTATAAAAGATCCGGTAGCAAACGACCATTTAAGCCGCCCCGCCTCGGCGGGGTTGATGGCATAAAGGTTATGATCGGTGGAACCCACGTAAATCGTGCCATCGGCGCCAATAGCCGGAGACGATTGTACCCAACTGTTTGCAGCAAAGGACCATCTCACGATCGGCTGGCCCGGGCCAGTGTATGGACTTCTGCCGGTGTGCTGCAAGTCATGATGGATCATCGGCCAGGGCGTGCCGGCCAATTGACCATACGCTGGGGAAATGAGAAAGGCGGATAAGAGCGCACCCGTTAAGTTTAAGGCCCTTATCTTTGACGAGAAGGTAATACCTGATCTTTTCATCGTCGGGCTCCTTTCTTCGGCGATTTTGTTTGCATCAAACGCGGTGAAATTCCTCTTCCTACACCGCGGTTAATCGCGGTGTTAATGAGATCGAGGTGATTTCAAAAATTCAGGCTCGATGCTTTTTGTGCTTGTTGAATCTTTTTACAGAAACCGATTTTTCAGTTTTACCTTGCGACGATTCAAACGCAGCCTGTAATTTTTTCGGCGCAATCATCCGCCAGGCTTGGCGCAGCAGGAAATCCAACTCTTCATCGCTGACGCGGGCAAGCTCGACGCCTATCCAGCCGCGCACGCCGACGTAAGGCGGCTTGAAGAATTTCTCCGGCGAGGTTTCGATCAACATTTCCTGGATGCCAACCGGCGCTGGCAGCCACACCGCTATGTGCCCATCGTTGTGATGATTGTTGGCAAACATGCAAAAGACTTTCTTGTGAACGAAGAAAGTCGGCTCGCCGTGCGAGAGTTTTTCAGTGGCCTCGGGCAGCGAAGAGCAAATGCGGCGGACTCGCTTCAGATGTTTTTGGCTCTTTACAGACTGAAGTTTTTTTACTTGTTGTTTCATAAAGCAGCCCCTATCAACCGTCTATATTTGAGAACTCGGTTTCCTCCGGCGCCTCAGTAGGACTCTCGAAGAAGAGATTGTAGCCGTCGGGGTCCGACACTTGTGTGACCCACATAGCGTTGCCGACGAAAGGTCTCTTCGCCGTAATCTCCCGTGAGATGATTTCGCGGTAAATTGCCAAGGCGTCTTTGCAGATAAAGTTGATTGATACACCCACCCCTACTTTTCCTTCCGGCGCCCAGGAATCATGCCCTTCCTTCCGGAACTCCTGCAGCATCAGCGCCGCGCCGCCAAGCTCGAGCCAGCACCAGCGGAGCTTGCCTTCGTCGATCCATTTGTTCGTCATTTTGAAGCCGAGGCCGTTGATGTAAAAACGAAGCGACTCTTCCATATTGGCCACAGCAAACAACGGCACGACCTGCTCGACGTTCGGTTCGGCCTTCCTTTCGAGTTCCATTCTTCGATCTCCTGATGATGCGTCCGAGTCAATTTCTCAATAACCCGTGGGCTGAACTGCCTAACTGTTTTTAACTGCTTCATTGACGCCGGTGTCAGCTTTTGATAACCAAAAGTAAAGAAGCGGCATGCCTACAAGCTCTGCCAGCAGAGAGCCTAAAATTTCCGGGCCAAGGGTGATTTCAAAGTGCATCTGACTGAAGCGCGCCAAGCCACCGAGGAACATAAGCACGAACGAAACATTGAGCGCGCTCCGATGCCTCAGCAGATTGGTAGTGCCAACAATGAATAGAACACCGACCCCGATCCAAAGGCCGCCGAGAAAACGAATATGGCTGTCGTGAACGAGGAAAGCATGTTCATTCGTCACCTCGGGAAACGAGCTTTCACCTTGCCAACCTAAAGTTCGCATTCCGCCAAATGCAATATTGATACCGGTGAAGATGATGACAGCTCCAGCCAATACAAGAACGATACGTAAACCGGTAAAGCTTGCATTTGCCATGGCGACTCCTTTTCAAATTGTCCCGTAGGGACTATTTGATCATTGCCCAGAGATTTATCTCTGAGGAAAAAAGAGGATTCTCTCGAAGTCCCGAAGGGACGATTGAAATCATGTGGTCAACGTGTGAACAATCACCGGCATTTTCAATCGTCCCTACCGGGACGATGAATTTCATCTTTCCATTTACCCCGCCATGAATGGCGTGGCTATTATCAATTCGTCTCTTGCGGGACGAGCCACGACCACAAAGAAAAAGCATTACGCAGACCTCAAACAAGCTCGGTCGAGCCAACGCGAAGACGCATTCCGCCCGGCATCCATGAATACCAAAGGAAGCGGAGCGGGGAAGAATATGCAAAATTGTTTCTTTACGATCCCTTCGCGTCTCTGCGACTCTGCATGAGCTTTTATTCTTACTTCACTTCGCTGGCTGTATCAGTGAGCGTGTAATCGAATTCGTACGAATGCTTTCCGTCGGCGATGATGATATTCATCTTGCCGCTAAGGCCCACCAGCTCGCCGGTGCCGGAGTCGGGCACTACAGTGACGGAAAGTTGGGGCACGCCACGATTCATGATGCCGCTGTGCTGGAACACAAAGGTGCCGGTGCGGCCATGCAATTTTCCGCTTACTTTTTCAATCGCGACATAGCCTGCCGAGCCTTTCACAGCCGTCATGGCAGCGAGCATCTGTCCCTTGCTTGTACCTTCGAGATCGCCGTGGAATTGCTTGTCGATCAACATCCTGCCGGGAGTTGCGTCTTCGGATTCTTTCTCTGGAGGCTGAGGCGTTAGCTTCACTTCAAATGTTCCGGTTGCACGAGTGGTCATGACTTCTCCTTTATGGGCTGCACTTGAATCTTTCGAAACTGTTTGTGGATACGCCGCGGGGCTGTAGCCAAGAAAGAGGCAGATCCCCACAACGATACCAACTGTGGCGAATGATCGATTGTTCATAATTGCTCCATAAACAAGGTTTCTACTTCCTTAGATGTTTCTGAAACCACTCAACCGCTTTCGGTGCATGTTCCGGAGGCAAACGATGCCCGTCAATATCAAAAAAGAGAAGCTGCTTGGATGAGCCTTTGACCAGGCTGAAGAATTGCTCTGTCTGCTCCACGCTGTAAAATGGATCATGTCTACTCATCATGAAAAGAACTGGTCGATCGCCAAACGCCCGGACGTAGTGCCAGAGTGCAAGTATTTCGGGAACGAGAGAACCATAGATGTTGAGTGCCGTGACACAGGGGATCAACACTTTGACCCGACGATCAACTGCTGTCAAGTAGATGGCCGTCATTCCGCCGCCGCTGTAGCCCAGAGCGCCGATGCGGCTGGTATCGATTTCTGATCGCGTTGCCAAGTAATCGAGAGCTCGACGATGGTCTACAGCAGTTTGCACTAACAAATCCATGCCTTTGTATTTCCAATGCCGTCGGAAGATCATCATTGAACCGTTCACATAATCAGTCAGCATTGTACGCTCACCGAGATACTGGGCGTCAAGGGTTAAAACCGCAAATCCTGCTTGTAGCAAACTTTTTCGAATCAAAGTGTCCCCGTAGGCAAGCCTTTGATCCCAAAAGACCTCTTTAGCTGCGGGGACGGTGCCATGCAAGAGCAAAACACAGGGATACGGCGGAACGTCTTTTTTTGGTAAGGCAAGATATCCTGGCACCCGACTGTCTTGCGCGCCATTGAAGACGATTTTCTCACGAATGTAGTCCGGCGTGTCGTCCGTGGCGATGATGCGCGCATCGAGAGGCATGTCTTTGTCATACTGAAAGAACTCGCGCAGCACTTGAAAGGCTTCTTCTCCAAGCGGCTTCATCGCAAGTAGTTTGTGCTCTTGTGAGTACAAACGAGGATTGAAAAGGCAGAAGCTCAGAGTGAGAACAAGTGGCCAAAGCACAAAATGCAATCTTCTCATACCACTCCTCCTTTGCATGTCTGCGTTTCGCGATGTTCAATGAGCCATCGAATCAGCCATGCCAATTCTGCATGCCATTACATCGTGTACTGAGCATTGGCATTCGTGAGTCGGTGCTTCCAAACAAACTCGGCGAGAGTTGCGGCAGCATAATGCAAAACTATTCTTGCAAAGTCAAGCGCCGGTTTTTCTTGTGTAAATTCACAGCGCCTTACAAACTTGCCATTTGCCTACTTGCAACTTGCTCCTCCACCTCCGGCGCTTCCATGCAGAGTTCGATTTTCACTTGAGGCGCTCGCTCGCGAATCCATCCAATCAGCGCGCGATACATTTCAATGCGAATGGGTTTGAAGTAGCGATATTTTCCGTCGCCGCATTGCACCAGTTCCCCGCCAAGAAGAATGCTGCGTCTGCCGCCGAAGCGTGATTGGATGACGCTTTTCAATCCCGGTGTGGCGCGGAACATGCCGAGTGAAATGTCGGAGATTTTTTTCGGATCAAGCGCATCGAAAATTTTCTCGATCACCTCTCGGTAATTTTCCTGCCAACGCGGCGTCCAGACAATCGGGTCGAAACGCAAGCCAACCGGATAACCTGCATCCTGGCACTGCCGGGCCGCAGCAATGCGTTCATCCAACGACGCAGTCAAATGCTCGCTGCGTCGCACAACTTCCTCGGGATTGAATGTCCACGAAACAACCGTGTTGCCGTTGTGGTTGAGGCTGAGAAGATTCGCGACGTTGTCGCTTTTAGTGCGCAATTCGAGGCGAGCATGTTTTTGTTTGGCAAAAAACTTCACCAGCGGCTCCGACAGGTTCGTGATGTGATCATACGCCAGCGCATCGGAAAATTCTCCGGCATGAAAAACTGTTGGCGATGATGCGTGATCTACGATGATTTCTCGCAGCCGCGAGAAGATGTCTTCGAGATTGACAAAAATCGTCGGGCGCTGATGATCGAGATAATCATACAAAAAACAATACTCGCAATCGAACGGGCAGCCGAGAGAATGAATGATGTAAAACTGTCCGGGCGTCGGGCGGAACAAATCGCGATCGACTTCACGCACCAGCTCGCCGTCTTTGACGGCCAGAATCAGCGAACTTTTTTCATCGCGCAGCCGCGCATTGATGCCGGGGATTTCCGCGCCCATTGTTTGGTAGTTATCGATTTCAATATGCGGCACGTTGGAAAAACGCGAGAGCACTTCCTGCGCCATCGGGAAATCTTTTGCGCGCCGCTCGATGAAAATTTGTTGAGGGGAAAAGTGTTTCATCTGATAGTCAATATGTGTCCGCTGTTCACGTGCTCGTACTCTTCCTCCTACTCTTACTCGTTTTTAGCTTTGCTTAATCAAAATCAACAACGAGTAAGAGTAAGAAAGAATTCTGTCTGACAAACTACTCCACTGATTCAGTCCCGCCATCTCTCAGCAGCTTAAAAACTTTTTTCCACGTGTTATCGGCCAATGATAGCTTCAGCGCCGTGGCCGCTTTTTCGACTTCTGCTTCATTCGATAGCTTCATGCTTACCTGGCACGTGTCGCCTTCAAAGCCGCGCGGGGGATGAATGCTGATGCCGGACTTTTTTTCGACAGGCGCAACGAGGCTGCGAAAAGTTTTTTCTGTTTTTGAGAGAAGCGGGAAACGTTGGGTATGAAGCCACTCACGCACTTTTGCCGTGCGCTCGCGAGCGGAGATGGCGCTATCATTTAATAACGCATTCAGCTTGTCGAAAGCCAGCAGTTCACCGGGGCGACATTCTTCACGCGCACACACGCTGGAGAAATTCTCGATCATTTCTCGCGCTTCCTGCACCGAAGGCTGGCAGCGAACAAAAAGCTCTTGTGCCATGGATTCGATTTCATCGTGTCGAAAAGAAGAGAGCAAGGCGACATGAGCCGGAGCCAGCTCGCCGGTTGCCAGCTTCATTTGCAACCACTCTGGCAGGCGTGCAAGAAACAAATATATTTCAATGGAATCAATGGTCGGCGGCAGCTCGAGGAGCGGGCAGATTTTTTCTCGAAGCGCCGTGAAGTCATTTTCCCAAAGTTCCTTGAAGCGCATCAGCGCCCGCGATTTTTCCATGACGTTCAACGGCGCGGCGGAGATCTTCTCGTGAAGGCTCAACCACAGAACGGCTTCGGCGCTATCGGTGCGGCGAATGATGGCGGGAATTTCACTTCGCCTCAGCTCGCGGCAAGCGAGCACGCGCTTGACGCCGAGCACGATGTAGAAACGATTCTCGACGACGGCGAGAGTGACCGGTTGTTGCAAGCCAACGGTTTGAATCGCCGCAGTAAGTTTTCCCGGCTCGAGGGGATAGGTGAAAATGAATTGATCCCATCCCGGTGTGTCGATGGCGATATCGTTGATGGCGATGTTTTCGATGCGCATGTGCGGAAATTTTTGGCGAATTTACGAAGATGTAGCGCAAAAGCAAAGAATTTGTAGCGCGGCAACGCGTTTCATCTTATTTAGATCTCACGGCTGATCGATTCAAGGCCATACCTGTTGCTCAGCCGCCGGATCGAAAAAACAGAAAAATACTTGACATGTAAGGGTTCATTTTTTATATTGGAAACCGAAAATACAAAATAAGTTTCCAAATGCCTAAGCCCCGACCACATTCGCACCACGCGCACTCTGCCAACAGGAAGACTCGCAGCCAGACGGAAACCACCAAAGATGTAGATGTCTTGCGCCAACGAATTCTTGAAAAAGCTCTGGAAAAATTCAAGACCCTGGGCTACGCCAAAACCACGATGGACGAAATCGCCGCTGAGCTGGGCATGAGCAAGAAAACGCTCTACAAATATTTTGCCACCAAGCTCGATTTGATCGAAGCGGTGGTCGAAGCAATGCTCAAACATATCGACGAGCGCTGCGATGCCGTTCTCGTCAGCTCACTGTCGGCCATCGAAAAACTCGCCGGCATATCGCAGGTGATCGTCGATCAGCAGCAGCGGCTGGCCACGAAGGTCATGATGGGAAGCATTCGCGACCATCTCCCGCACATCTGGCGGCGCATCGAAGCGTTTCGCCGCGAGCGCAAGAGAAAAAATATGCAGGCGGTCATTGAACAAGGCGTCCGCGAGGGCACATTTCGGACCGGCGTCGATCGCGAGATGTTCGACAATTTTCTTTCCGGCGCGATCAACGAGGGCATTCATCCCGATGTGTTGATTCATGCGCATTATTCAATGGGCGACGCGTTTCTCGGCCTGATGGATATTTTCATGAACGGCATCTTGACGACGACCGGCCGCAAGCAGTACAAAAAAATAATGACAAAAGATAAAACGTAATGCTGGCGTAGCGGTGGACTACTTTCTATGTCATGCTGGAAGCATCCTTTTTATTCTCGAGCACGGTGCAAAATCTCAAAAAGTTTCTTACGGAATGACACCTCCTCCACCCGTAACCGAGGCATTACATGTTGGTCACTTGCCGCTGGATGCTTACATTTAGAGGCTTTAAAAAGCATGCCTGAGAATTGTCAGGAGAGATGAGATGAAGAATTATTTAATATCGCTGTTTGTGATATTCGGCATCGGAACGGTTCGAGCGCAAACGCCACTCGGTTTGGATGAGGCGCTGCGCTTGACGAAACAGAACAACCTGCAACTGCACAAGCAGCAGCAGAAACAAAAGCTCGCCGAGCTTGAAGTCGCGGTGAAGCGCGGACAACTTTTGCCGTCGCTCGACCTCAGTGCGTCGACATCCTACACCGACGAGATCGCCAGACTCGACGTTCCTTTTACTTTGCCCGGCGGCATAACACCACAGATCGAACTCGGCGGGCATGATCGAACCGACCTGGCAATCGGGATTCGCCAACCGCTTTTCACCGGCTTTCGTTTGCGCACGCAAGTGTCCTTGGCCAAGACTTCTCTTGAATCAGAGTCCTCGCGATTAGCGTTGCTGAATCAACAAACGGCGATGCAGGTTTATTTGTTGTTTTATCAAGCGCAAAGCTTGAAGAAGGAACGCTCGATACAAGAAGCGAGCATGAAACGTCTTTCTGTGCAGCTCGATCAAACTCGCACGCTTTTTCGAAATGCGCAGGTGATGGCTTACGACACATTGCAAGTTTATAATCAAACGCTTCAACTGAAAATTCAAATCGAGCAAAACCGGCGCGATCAACGCCTGGTGGATTTGCAGATGGCGCGGCTGCTCGATTTGCCGGAGACGCGCTCAATCGTCGAAGCGGATCTGAAAAAGCCCGCAGCGTCTGCTCAATCGCTGGAAAGTCTCAAACAAATCGCGCGACGACAACGGCCGGAGTTGAACAGCATTCGTCTCGGCCAGCACGCCGCTGAATTGAATCAAAAGCTCGCTCGCGGTTCATACTATCCGGAGATCGGCGCTGAAGCAAAATATCACTATGCCAAGCCCGGCCTCAATCAAGTGGCGGATGAATGGATGGATTACGCCACCATCGGCGTGAATTTGCAATGGAACTTGTGGCGCGGCAATCAGGATCGCCATCGCGCGCAGCAAGCCGAGGTGGAATACAACCGGCTCACGCTCGAAGAGCGCGAGCTGTTGCGCAGCATCGATTATGACGTGGAAAAAAGTTTGGAGAATGTGAATTACGCGGCCAAACAAATCCAATTGACCGAAGAGCTGCTCGCGCAACAACGGGAACGCTTTCGCATCATCACCGTGCAGCAGCGCGAGGGCGTGGCCACGACGAACGACAGGCTCGTTGCCGAGGCCGACCTGACGACGGCAGAGCTGCTATGGCAGCGCGCATTGATTCAGTATTATATTTCGCAAACCGAAATGTTGTTGGCGACCGGTTCCATCCCCGAATAAAGACGAATCGGAGAAAGATTATGAAAAAAATATTTGCTGGTGTTCTTCCCACGCTCATTGTGCTCACAAGCTGCGGAGAGAATGACGATTCAACTTTTCACGCCAGCGCCATTGTCGAGGGCACGGCGGTGAAAGTCGCGGCGCAGACCGGCGGCTATTTGCTGCAAGTGCTCGTCGATGAAGGGCACGTCGTGCAGATCGGGCAAACCATCGCCGTGGTGGATACGGAAAAATTAGGTTATCAATTGGATCAGGTCGAGGCGAATCTTCAAGACCTGGCGGCGCAGCGTCGCATCGCCATGGCCAACGTGCAGCGCGCCAAAGAAGATCACCAGTACGCCAAAACCAAATACAATCGCTTCCTCGATCTATTCCAAAAGAATGCTGCAACGCAGCAAGCGCTCGATGATTCAAAAATCGCCTATGATCGCGCCCGCACGGCGCTCGAATCATCGGAGCAAAACGTGCAGTCGTTTGGCAGCAAGGAAAAAAGTTGGGAGGCGCAGAGCAAGCTGTTGCGCCGGCAGATCAACGACGCTGTTGTGAAAGCGCCGCTCGCCGGCACCGTTACAACGCGCTATTACGACATGGGGGAAACGATTGCGTCCAATGCCCCGCTCGCGGAGATTATCGATCTCTCCAAAATGTGGGCGAAGGTTTATGTGTCGGAGACTTTTCTTCCTAAAATAAAAATCGGCCAGACCGCGCAAGTTAAAATCGATGGTGTTGATCAAACTCTGAGCGGAACGATTGCATGGGTCAGCGCCAGGTCTGAGTTTACTCCGAAAAATATTCTAACAGAAGAGAGCCGTACCGCGCTGGTGTACGCAGTGAAGATCAACATCGATAATCCCGACGGTGTTTTGAAGCACGGGATGCCGGTGTCGATTTCACTGCAACCAGAATAAGAACTGAGCTGGCTCGTACTCCTACTCTTACTCCTACTCATACTCTTACTCGCTGTTTGTTTTGTTCAAATCTAAAAGCGAGAGTACGAGTAGGAGTATGAGTAAGAGTAAGAGAAAATGCGACGAGCATCCCGCATCGCACATCTCATATCTCGGATCATTGATCGTAACAAATACCCTAACATGACCGACATCATTACAATCGAAAACTTCGGCAAGAGCTACGGAAAAATCCGTGCGGTGGAGGGGCTCTCGCTGAACATCAAGCACGGCGAGTTGTTCGGTCTCATCGGTCCCGACGGCGCCGGAAAGACGACGACGATGCGCACACTCTGCACTCTTCTGCCGCTGGAAGAGGGCAACATGCACATCGACAGCAACGACGTGCAAATTGCGATTTCCATGATTCGCAGTATGCTCGGCTATATGCCGCAACGCTTCTCGCTTTATCCAGATCTCTCGGTAGAGCAGAATCTCATGTTCTTCGCCGATTTGTTCGGGGTGCCGCCGTTTGAAAAGAAAAAACGGTTGCAAGAGCTTTATCATTTTAGCAAGTTGGAGCCGTTCAAAAATCGATTGGCCAAACAACTCTCCGGTGGCATGAAGCAAAAGCTCGCACTCTCGTGCACGTTGATTCATACGCCGAAAGTTTTGATTCTCGACGAGCCGACCACCGGCGTCGATCCGGTGTCGCGCCGCGAGTTCTGGGAAATTCTCAAGCAGC
>Ga0247727_10003543_pt1 | contig 34396 bp, 39 predicted proteins | sample WisWelCaveWW1625_FD_202498 | JGI IMG/M metagenome (GOLD analysis project Ga0247727, IMG submission 202498) | Biofilm microbial communities from Wishing Well Cave, Virginia, United States - WW16-25 | ecosystem: Environmental > Aquatic > Deep subsurface > Groundwater > Cave microbial mat | place...
TCTTTTTAATATCAACTTCAAACTGAGCTTCGGGCATTTCATCCCAATACTCGCCCATGTCGTGAGTGTCAAAAAACTCCACCAATTTATCGAGAGAATTGAAATTCGGCAGCTTTTTCGACTTACTTTTTGCCATATTGTTTCCTCTCTTTTGTGGCCATATCTCTGGCGCTCAAAATTAAAGCCTGCTTGTTCAACTTATAGATGAAGAGCACAGTCAGATAGCGACCGGCGTCAGTTTTTCCCAAAGCCATGTAAACGTCTTCGCCCTCGCGTTCTCCCTTTTCAACAAAACGAATTTTCGGCTTGCCATTGAGCACAGCTTCAACTTCATACGTTTCCACATGGTGCTTGCTGGCAAGCTTGTCTTCGATATCTCTGAACCATATCATCCCCTCGATTTTCATGTGGTCACCTTTGAAAGCATCATTTCCGTTTCAGCATAAGACTCATCGAGCTTATCGGCTTTCTTGCTCACGCTCCTCATTGCGCCATTGCTTATTCGTCCACCAGACCATATAAAGTACTGCGAGCACGGCGATAAACGTCATTAACGTAAAAGCGATTTCATTGGTCATGGCTTTTCATCTTCTTGCGTTTGAAGTAGATTGTTATATCAGCCGGGCAAAACAAAACCGTCCCCCTATTCTACCGCAAATGCCAAAACGTTTTCGGCCTGTGCATCATTGAGTTGCTGGACGCGTTTGGTTAATCGTTCTGCAACAATCCGGGTCATGATGACGTCTCCTCTAACTCTTTCCACAACTTCGTCCCCTGAATCATCTCCCAATCAAAGCCACGGCGGCGGAGAAAATCGGACAGACGTTGGCGCGCTTTCAGCGGCGGCAGATTCGCCAAGCGCTTGCGCAATTTTTCCGCAAGTTGATCGGCCAACTCGGCTTGATGCTCAGGCGGCAAAAGCTCGTCGAGTGTTGCGGTAATTGTCGCCGCGTCAACGCCTTTTTGGCGCAATTCCAATGTCAGGCGCTCGCGGCCTTTCGGGCGATTGCGCAAACGGTTTTGAATAAATTGCCGCGCGAAGCCGGCGTCGTCGATGAAGCGCTGCTCCTGGCATTCGGCAATCGCAGCATCGATGATATCTTTGCCAAAGCCTTTACGCAGCAAAGCCTCGCGCAGCTCTTTTTCGCTGCGCGCGCGGACAGCCAGCAGGCGATAGGCTTTGGCGAGCGCCGAGCGCAATTGTTGCAACTCGGTCTCTTCAAAAAATGATTGTTGCGTGGCACCGGACATTGGACAAATACATTTGCAACGAACGGGGAACCGCAACGGAAAAAAGCACTTTAAAAATCTTTTGTTGCGGTTCCGTTTTCGTTGCACGCAATTTTTTACCCGCTCAACTTTTCGCTGCCGGGCGCGCCGCTTTCGTTTCTTTCGCCGATTCTTTCGGCGCGGCGTTCGTCGCCGGAGCTTCGCCGTCCTTGATCAGGCCGACGGCTTTGCGAACTTTCTGATCGAGCTCTTTCAGCACTTCGGGATTCTCAATGAGAAAACGCTTGAGGTTTTCGCGGCCCTGCATGCGCTCCTGGCCGAGCGTGAACCACGTGCCGCTTTTTTCGATCAAGCCGAGATTGATGGCCATGTCGGCGAGGTCGCCTTCGGTGGAAATGCCGCTGCCGTACATGATGTCGAACTCCGCTTCTTTGAACGGCGGGGCGACTTTATTTTTCACGACTTTGACTTTGACCCGGCTGCCGGTGACTTCGTCGCCGTCTTTCACCGAAGCGGTGCGGCGAATGTCGAGGCGAACGGACGAATAAAATTTCAACGCGCGGCCGCCGGTGGTGGTTTCGGGATTGCCGAACATCACGCCGATTTTTTCGCGAATCTGGTTGATAAATATCACACAGACGTTGGATTTGCTGATCACGCCGGTCAGTTTTCGCATGGCCTGACTCATGAGCCGCGCCTGCACGCCCATTTGCGCATCGCCCATTTCGCCTTCGATTTCGGATTTGGGCACGAGCGCGGCGACGGAGTCGATGACGATGATATCCAGCGCGCCGCTGCGAACGAGCGTCTCGGTGATTTCCAACGCCTGCTCGCCGGTGTCCGGCTGTGAGATGATGAGATTATCCGTATCGACGCCGAGCTTTTTCGCGTAAATAGGATCCAGGGCATGTTCAGCGTCGATGAACGCCGCGAGGCCGCCGAGTTTTTGCGCCTGCGCGGTAATCGTTAATGCCAATGTGGTTTTGCCGCTGGATTCCGGCCCGAAAATTTCGATGATGCGTCCGCGCGGCACGCCGCCGACGCCCAGCGCGGCGTCCAATGAAATCGCGCCGGTGGGGATAACGTCGATAGCCAGTCTGGCGCGGTCATCGCCGAGCCGCATGATCGAGCCTTTGCCGTACGTCCGGTCGATTTGCGTGATGGCCAGTTCCAGCGCTTTAAGCTTTTCTTCCTTCTCTCTCTCGTTATTCATTGCTCCTCCCGAAGGGGTTTAAAAAATTTTAGCAAGCGGATCAAGCAGATTAAGCGGATAATATTTTTGCTTTTTCTGCACAAATTAAATTTTTAACAAACTAACATGCAAAATTAATTTCTGCCCAGAGTCAATTTTTGCAGCGGCGTGTAAATCGAGCCGGCGGGATTCAACTCGCTCCGCATGAAAATGATTTCGTTGAATGGCGCCGGCATGGCGGCAAACGGCTTCTCTTTAAGCGCGCGCACGATATCGGGAAGGCGCGAGTCTTTGACGCGGCCGATCGTCAAATGCGGCGTAAAAGCGCGCTTCTCTTTCGCATAGCCGAAATCGTGCATGCGATCATCAATAATGCGCAACAGATTTTTCAGCGTTCCCGTTGCTTCGTTCAACCCGACCCACAGCATGCGCGGATGCTCGTCGTTGGGAAAAGCGCCGGCGCCGGAGACAGTCGCGGCGAACGCCGTCGAGGCCGCGGTGATCTGCTGTAGCGCGGCAGCGATTTCGTCGACACGATTCACCGGTGTGTCGCCGAGGAATTTGAGCGTGAGATGCAAGTTTTCCGGCTTTACCCAGCTCACGCGGCCGCGCAGCGATTTGAGCGGCTGCACATACTTCGCCAGCGCCGCTTTGATTTCCGGCGGCATATCCAGCGCGATAAAGGTGCGGAGCGTTTGCATTTGCCGCCCTCTCCATCTTTATTATTTTAATTCTTTGTTATTTTCTTTCACTATGTCCAACGTATCGCCGGCTTGCCGAGCGGCAAGCTCTTGCCCGAATTGGAGCAGGTAGCCGTTATTATCGTAGACGGCAAATTCTCTCATGCCATACTCAAAGTTCTCGAGCGGATAGCAGATTTTAACTTTATCTTTCAGTTGCTGCCACCATTCGTCCACGTCATCTGAATTGAGATACAGCGAACCCGTAAACGTCGGCTGGTCAAAAGGAATATGCGCATTGGGCAGCGCAAACATGATCGTCACGCCGTCCCGTTTAACTGAAGCCCAGCCCGCCTCTTCACTCATCCCATCGCATTGGAAGCCAAGAATCGTTGTATAGAACTCCACGGATTCTCTGAGGTGCTCCGTATAAAGCATGGGGGTCAGCTTCTGCAGTTTCATTTTGTGCAAACTTTATCCAATAATTGAGTTGTTCCAACAGGGCGGAAAACTACGCTTTCAATTCCCGAAACAACATATTCAGCGCCATCTGGCAGAAGCGTTCTTTATTAATCAGCCGATCTTTGGCAAACAAAAATTTCTGCGCCATGATGCGCTCCGGCGTCGCGATACCGACCCAGACAAGGCCGACGGGCTTTTCTTCCGAGCCGCCGGTTGGGCCGGCAATACCGGTCGTGGCAATGCCGTAGATGGTGTTGCTGAGGCGACGCACACCTTCGGCCATGGCTTTGGCGCATTCTTCGCTCACGGCGCCGTATTGCTGCAAAATTTCTTCCGGCACGCCGAGAATCTGCATTTTCGCGGCGTTGCTATAAGTGACGATGCCGCGATCAAAATATTGCGAACTGCCGGAGACGTTGGTGAGTCGATGCGCCACAAATCCGCCGGTGCAGGACTCGGCAACGGCAAGCGTCGCTTTCTTCTCGATCAGCAACCGCCCAATGACGCTTTCCAGGGTTTCATCATCAAAGCCATAAACACTTTGTCCCACACGCGAGAGAATATATTCTTCCGCGGCGCGAAGGCGTCGCTCGGCAGCGGCGGCGTCATTTTCATAAACCGAGATCCGCACATCAACCGCGGAAAAATGCGGCAGAAAGGCGATTTTGCCGAATTTCTCCAGTTCTGCAATCGGCGAAAGTTTTTCAAAGAGCTGCGATTCGCCGATGCCGGCAGTGCGAATCGTGAGATGGCGAATGGTTACGTTTTGCGTTTTACTTTTTAAAAACGGCAACACGCGCTCGGTCATGAGGTGTTGCATTTCCGTTGGCACGCCGGGCATGATGGCGCAGTAACGGCGATCGCGCTCAAACAACAGGCCGGGCGCGGTGCCGTAATCATTCCACAGGACGGTCGCTTTTTTCGGCACCAGCGCCTGCTCCTCATTGACCGGCGCCATGCGAATATTTCGGCGCTGAAAAAGCGCTTTGACGTGCGCGAGCACTTTTTCATCCGTCACCATCTCGGCGGAATCAAAATATTCGGCGACGACTTTTTTGGTGATGTCGTCGTGTGTCGGTCCGAGGCCGCCGGTCATCAAAACGACGTCGACGCGGGAGAGCGCGAGATCGAGGCTGCGGCGAATATCGTCGCCATCGTCACCAACGACACTCCCATATTTGATTTGCACGTTGGCCAGATTGAGCTGGCGGCTCATCCACGCGGCGTTGGTGTTGACGATCTGGCCGATGAGCAGCTCATCGCCGATGGAGATAATTTCTGCGGTCATGCGATTTAAACAAAAATGGTTTGAGACGCTATATAAAAACAAATATCAAACCCATGTTCACCAATAATCATGGAACTAACACTGTAAAATGAAACGATACTATACCGATACTATACCGATACTATACCGATACTTCGCTTTATGACCCGTAAATGACCCACAAGTGATATCGATACTTCCCTAAAGTTATCAGAAATGATACCGAAATGATACCGAAATGATACCGAAATTGCCCCGATAGTCCCAAAAGCTTCTAAGCCAATTTGTATTGGGTTGATCGCGAACCTCCAATTTTCTTAATAAACCCTTTTTCGCTCAACTTTTGAAAATCGCGCTTGGCTGTTATTACGCTAACTCCAAACAACTGCTCATACTCAACTCGTGCAATTGCCTCATGCTTACGTAAATAAACGAGCACAGCACGCTGACGCTGGTTCAGGCCGGCCATTTCACTCGTCATCCCGTTACGCGCCGGCAATTGCAATCCACGTTTCTCCAAATTATTTCGCAAGGTTGCCCGCAACATGAAAGCATATTCTTCAAAAACCGGCGGTTCCAGTCCCAGTTTCTCCATCTCTAAAATCATTCGATCCACGCCCTCGCCCAATTCTCGCGTGTATTCCATCTCGGTCATCACGCGGGTGATGAGCGGATTGCGAGAAAAATGAATCCGGCGCATGTTGTGGACTCGCACCAGACCCGGCAGTTTGCCAGGGCTTTCAACCTCCACGCGGTCGTCAAAAAGTTTAATTTGAATGTCGGTGCCGGTTATATTGTAAGCGCGATGCACGACGGCATTCGAAATCGCTTCCTGCCAGGCAAACATGGGATATTCGGGCGTGGTCAAAAATTTTCCGCCTTTGACCAAACGCGTGAACTCGCGCAACTGCGTGCCAATGATGCGAAAAGCTTCGTCCAACAATTTCGGCAACGGCAGTTCCAAACGAATATCCTTCGTCAGATTCATTCTCGGCCCGGTTTCGGCTGTCGTTCCTTCATAACGGAGCAACCTCAGATTCGCGCGCGGAAACCAGAAGCAGGGATTTTTTGCAAAGAGCAAAACTCCGGCGCGATTTAAAACCAGCTTGCCATCATTTTGTTGAGCCAAACGACGCGCAATCAGCAGTCGGTGTGCGTCCAAAGAGGTTTCGAGCATGCGGCGATAGCGCTCGAGCAGTTCCATGTCCAACTCGCCCGGATCGAATTCCATTATCGGCACGCTTTCCCACGAAGCTTCACCACGGTCGTATATCAACTGCGTGCGCTCTTCAAATGTGAGCTTGTGGCTTTTATCGCCGAGGCGCAAATAGGCTTCGTCTTTGGTGTTGGCGTGCAGCTTTCCGCTCTGCAGAATTTCCAATAAAAGAACTTTGTCGGCTTTGCCGTGCTGATTGATGCACTCGATGAATTTGTGCTCCGTCATCACGGCGGGAATGCACAAATCCCACGGCGTCTGCAAAAAGGCGTTGAGCTTTGTTGGATACTCATTGAATCCGGCAATCTTGCCATCATCGTCGATGCCAATAACGATGAAACCGCCATCGGCATTAGCGAACGCAATGATATGATTCGCCAGGTCGCGCGGCTCGATTCGCGCGCTCTTGCGGTCAAAGAGCTGCCCTTCCTTCTCGCGAAGAATATCTTCGATGGTCGGGTTTTCAAACAACCCCTTCATTTGAATTTATGAAAGTATGTTAAAAATCATCCTCAAACCTAAATTCGCATAAATACCTGCGGCAACATCATCCATCACGATGCCCCAGCCGCCGGGCAGTTTTTCAAAACGGCGCGCGGGAAAAGGCTTGGCGACGTCGAAAATTCGAAAGAGCAAAAAGCCGAGGCCGATGGTTTTAAAATTCAACGGCAGAAACGCCAGCGTGACCGCCATGCCCATCACTTCATCGATCACCACTTCCTGCGGATCGATTTTGCCGGCGGTCGCCTGCTCGTGCGCGGCGGCCATCGCCTGCGCCGACCAGACGGCGAGGGCAAACAAAATCAACAAACCGACTACCTGTGGCCATATTGAAAGATACGGCGGCAAGAGGAGAAAAACAAGGGCAATGGCAAGGCTCCCCATTGTGCCGGGCGCCACAGGAGAATAACCGATGAAACCGACCGTCGCGATCATTCGATGAAAAAAGGGCACGCACGAAGCCTGCTTCATTTCGCCAGATTCCCCGGATCGAACACCCGGAAGCAGGCCAGAATCAAATGGCGCACGAGCCGCCAGTTTTCAATCAGGTACTGAATGCCGGTAGCCAGCGTAATGCCGGTGACCACGAACATCATTTTGTCCAGCGCCTCCGTCTCTTGCAGCCAGATCAGCCAGCGGAAGTCCAGGCCATGCGCCTGGGCAACCAGATAAAGGAGAATGAGGTAAATCGCCGTCATCTGGCCGACGGTTTTCCATTTCGCCGACATGCTGGTGACGACGGGCTGTCGCTTCCAATCGCCGTAGAGCCGCAGCAGGGTCATCACCAGATCGCGCGCGGTGATGAGGACGACCATCCACGCTTTGACGAGACCAAGCCAGACAAAAACGCAAAACATGGTGATCACTAAAATCTTATCGGCGAGCGGATCGAGGAATTTTCCCCATGGCGTCACCACGCCCAGTTTGCGCGCCATATAGCCGTCGTACCAGTCCGTCAGCGACGCGACCAGAAACACGAACAGCGCCAGATAGCGAAAGGACAGGCTTTCACGCGACAGCAGGAAAACCAGCAGCGGCGTCAGCACCATCCGCAAAACCGTGAGTTGATTGGGAAGGCCCATGATGCCTCTCAGAACGCAGAGTAATTGGCATTTGAGTCATTTATATTTCAACAAACCTCGCCACGCGAGGAATTATTTCCATTCGGCCAAACAGAACTCCCCGCTCCGCATCCTTAACATAAACGAAACGGGATCACTCTCACCATTGCACTCGCCCTTCCAGCGCTCGCGTCAAAGTGATTTCATCGGCGTATTCGAGATCGCCGCCAACCGGAATGCCGCGCGCGATGCGCGTCAGCCGCGGGCCGAGTGGCCGCAGCAAATTGGCCAGATAGATGGCAGTGGCTTCGCCTTCGACCGTGGGATTGGTGGCGAGAATCACTTCGTCAATGCCGCCCTGCAAACGCGCGACCAGCTCGCGCACTTTCAAATTATCCGGTCCGATGCCGTCCAGCGGCGAGAGCGCGCCGCCGAGCACGTGATAGAGGCCGTGATATTCGCCGGTTTTTTCGAGCGCCAGCACGTCGTTCGCTTCTTCGACGACGCAGAGGAGACGGCGCTCACGCTGCGGGCTGGCGCAGATCGGACACGGATCGCCTTCCGTAATATTGTAACAGCGCGAGCAACTGCGCACTTTTTCTTTCAGCGCGATGAGCGCAGCAGCCAGGGCCTCGACCTCGGCGCGCGGCACTTTGAGCAGAAAGAACACGAGCCGCTGCGCCGATTTGCGGCCGATTCCCGGCAGTTTCGTGAGCGCGGCAATGGCGACTTCGACGGCATTGGATGAATAAAGCATCGCGGCTCAGTTAAAAATAATACGAATTACTCGATGCCGGGGATTTTCAAATTGCCGGGTAAATTTGACAACACGCCGCCGGCGGCTTTGCTCATTTCCGCGCTCGCCAGTTCCTGCGCTTTCCCCAACGCCTGATTCACCGCGGCGACAATCAAATCTTCCAGCAACTCCAGATCATTCGGATCAACGACCGACTTGTCGATGTGGAGCTGCAAAATTTCCTGTTTGCCGTTCGCCACCGCCGTCACCATGCCGCCGCCCGCGGCGCCTTCGGCGCGCACTTTCACCAAACCTTCCTGCGCCTGCTGAAATTTTTCCTGCAGCTTCTGCGCCTGCTTCAACATTTCTGAAAAGCCGAGTCGGCCCATTGCTTGTTTCTCCGAAAGTATGAATACGCAAAATAATTATGGCAAGATGATTTAAAAGCTTTAAAATTATTTTCCACCATCCCTGGCCTGCGGCAGGGCAGGCATCTTGCGAAAACATCTTTAAAGCAACTCGCCGTCCAGCGCTTCGACCAATTTTTTGACCGCCGGATAAACCTGATACAACTCATTTAATGTCGCCGGCGGAATCGTCTTGCCTGGCGCTTCGCCGTTTACATGCCCGGCAGCGCCATTGGCCGGTGTCGCGGCGGCCGGTTCCGCCGCTTTCATTTCACGGACGGCATTCGCCGTCACCACATTGCTTTTCAAAATCTCATCCGGCGCGGCGGTGATGGCGGTCACTTGCACCGGCGCGCTGAAACTGGCCGTTGCCATCTGCTGCAGGCGCGCGCGGGCTTCATGCAACGTGTTACTCTCATCTTTCCGGCAAACGAGACGCACGCGATAGCCGGTCTCGGCCGTGATAATTTCCTGAATGAAAGTCTTCTGATTGTTGACCGAGTTGATCTGAAAACCGCTGCCCTGATCGAAACAAATTTCGAGCGTGGCGTCGGTCAAACTCGCCGGCACGCCCAGTTCCAGAAAAGCGCCGAGCGAAATGCGCTGCGCGGTGACCCGCTCGATGATGCGCCGCCAGCATTGCTGAATTTTTTCCAGCGCGGCTTTTTCATCGGTGACGTTGGTGTTGCGCGGCAGCGCCGCTGCTTTCGCGTGCAGCACCGGCACTTTCTGCGCCGAGGAAATCATGTCAAACAAACTGGAACGCGACGGTCGCGGCGGCGCGGCGGCCGCAGGCTCCGCAATCGGCGCAATTTGCGGAATAACACTCACGCCAGGGTCGGTAATCGGAACGGCGCTACTTAAAGCTGGTTGCGACTTTTTTTTTAAAGCTTCATCGGTCACCGTTGCAACGATCGCGGAACTCGCCGGCGGCTGAATCATTTTCAGCAGCAGCATTTCCAGCATCACCCGCGGATTGTTGATGCGATTGAGCTTGAGCTGCATGTCGGTGATCATCTGAATCGAGCGCATGACCTCAAGCTCCGAGAATTGCGCCGCCGCCTGTTTGTAGCGCTCAACATAACCGTCGAGGCCGAACAGATGCGCGGTGTTGTTCGTCACGCGCGTCGTCAAAATATTGCTGAAATGCTCGGCGAGGCGCTCGAGAAATTCGCCAAGATGATAACCCGTCGTATAAATTTTCTCGCTGAGCGCGAGGCCTTTGCCGGCGTCGCGTTGCGCCATCGCCTCGGTGCAGGCGAAAAAAATTTCCTGATCGATGATGCCAAAGAGCTGGGCGACTTCTTCGCCTTTAACCTGCTGGCCGCAATACGCGATGACCTGATCCAGCAGGCTCTGGCTGTCGCGCATGCTGCCTTCCGCTTTTTTCGCGACGAGCAACAGCGCCTTGTCGTCAATCTGTACGCCTTCTTTGCCGCAAATGTTGCGGAGCTGCGCGGTGATTTCCGGCAGCGGCATGCGGCGAAAATCAAAACGCTGGCAGCGCGAAAGAATCGTGGCCGGAACTTTGTGGACTTCGGTGGTGGCAAAAATAAACAACACGTGCGGCGGCGGCTCTTCCAGCGTTTTCAGCAGCGCGTTGAAAGCCGGCTCGGTCAGCATGTGGACTTCGTCGATGATATAAATTTTGCGCTTGCCGCGCGCCGGCGTGTAGCGCGCATTCTCGCGCAGGTTGCGAACTTCATCGATGCCGCGATTCGAGGCGCCGTCGATTTCCAGCACGTCGAGGCTGCGGCCTTCGGCGATTTCCCTGCACATCGAACAGGCGTCGCACGGCGTGATCGTCGGGCCGGTTTCGCAATTCACCGCTTTGGCGAGCAGCCGCGCCATCGTGGTTTTGCCGACGCCGCGCGGCCCGGTAAAAAGATAAGCGGAGGCGAGCCGATTCTGCGTGATCGCATTTTCCAGCGTGCGGGTGACGTGTTCCTGCGCCACTACTTCCGAAAATTGTCGCGGCCGCCATTTGCGCGCCAGCACGAGGTAGCTCATTCCGCCTTCCTTAAAATTGTCATTCCGGAGGAATCCTTTTAAAATCCAGAACAAATGCTGAGTGCAAAAAGGATTCCCTGGCCTGCGGCAGGGCAGGCTTTCAGAATGACAGCTTGCTGTGCTACAAAAATTGGCCAAGGTGCCCCACGGCACATCCTTGCAACGCTAACCGTTGCTGCCTTCCGGCCCTGGCGGGGTTGGGCATGCTCAGATTGCGCGGGCCTTGGCCAATGCTTTTACATTTTTGTCGATTATAGCAACGATCTGCAACTATTGAAATTACACAATGAGAAAGAGAAAGGCAAGAGGATTTTTGGAAATTCGCGAAAAGCAGTTGCTTTTTCGCCGCCAATGGCGTATTTTTTCTCACGGTTGGCTCGAACACGATTTGCGCCAGCCGTTGCCATGGATACGGTTTTCCGAACATACCACAAGCCGGAACCAAACAGTAAAGCATTCAGCGCCCACAGAAATAGAACTCACAGAAAAGCATTTGATTTTATTTCAGTGGGAGTTCTAATTCTGTGGGCGAAAAGTCTTTGTTTTTTTGCACAGATTTAATTTTTAACTGCCCATGTACAAATTCTACCACCAAGGCACCAAGACACGAAGAATTTAAAAAGACGAAAGATGGCAGGTGCAAGACAGAGTTAAAAATGTCTTCACAAATTTTAAGAACTTTGTGCCTTCGTGTCTTAGTGGTGCATAAATCTTTCAGGCTAAAACTTTACGGAGCGGGGCAATAATGCAGCCGTTAAAAGTTTTCATCTCTTCGACCTATCTCGACCTCAAAGATTACCGGCAGACGGCGATTGAGGTGGTGAATCGCTACAAATGCGTGCCGCTGGCGATGGAATTTTTCCTGGCCCAGCCGGCAGAACCTTCGCGTGTGGCGGAAAAAGAAGTCCGCGAGTGCGATATTTTTGTCGGCCTTTATGCGCACCGCTTTGGTTTTGATGCCGTTAAAGCGCTCTTTCCTAAAATGCCGCCCGACCGGCTGTGGGAGTTGTTGCAGGGCTTGCAACAACTGGGCTTGGTGTTTTATGACAAGGGCCAACAGCAAGCGGTGGTCTATTTTCAAGCCCGGCCGGCGCCGGAGAAAGTGGTAACGCTCGCTGATCTCGAACCCGTGATCGAGCGCTACCATCACCTGATCGGCGCTGGCAAGTTTGATGAGGCGCGAGACCTTTATCGGGATCGGTTGGAAAATCCAATTTATTACCAACTCGCCAACTACAATTTGCAAATTGAGCTGTTGCGCGCCCTGTTTCCCGAGGGCGAAGATCACCCGCCCCGCTTGCAGAAAAAAGCGGAACACTGTTTGAGCGAGGCCTTGCGCCGCTGCCGCAGTGTGAATTTGATTGAAGTGGAGCCGGATTTGTTGCTGGCGTGGGCGAGGTTGGAGAGGAAAAAAGCAAAAGGCAAAGAGCAAAAAGCAAGTAGCACGGTAGAAAATCTCAATCCAGTGGAAGAATACGTGAAGGAAGCGCGGGAGATTGCGGAACGGGCGGGGTATCGGTTACAATTGGCGGATATTCATTTGTTCTGTGCGGAGGTGGGGCTGGAGAGGCAAAAAGAAAACAGCAAAAAGCAAAAAGAAAAAACCAACACAAATTCATTTTTGGGTTTGTCCATCAAAGAACATTTGCAAAAGGCCAGAGAATACGCGCTGGATGTTTCGGAATATGCGCATCTCTATCAATCAACCGATCCGCATTTTTACGACGGCGTTCCGGAGGCGGCCATGCTTAAACGCGGTTTGACCGAACAGGAACGCATCGACAACGGCTATTGGGTGGCGTACCAAATCGCGCTGGCACTGGAGCAACGGCTGGCGGCGCAGCGATGAGACGGCTTCATGCGCCAAAAGTTGGGGTAAAACTCTTTATCAACTCACGCTCTCATTATAATATTGATATTTGCAAAAGGAAAGGGAAAATGTCATGCTGGAAGCATCTTTTTTCAATTGAGCACAGTGCTGGATTGAAAAAGGATTCCTCCTGAATGACATCAAACCAAGGATCGCGTTCCGTTTCCATTTATTAATGCAAAGCTCAATAGCCGCGGAGTACGCAGAGAAAACACGGAGAGTAATTTATGTTTTTAAAAAGCTTTTCTCCGTGCCACTCCGTGAACTCTGCGGCTCCGTGTTTGAAAAAATTTAGCGATACAACAAATACTTTTCTCTTTTCTGCCGGTAACTCGCCAAATCTTTCTCCCACCCCACCACAATCGTCTCCGGCGTGTCGCCGCGCAGCAAGGCCAGCCGCACCTGATCGGTGCCCATCGCGCGGTCGAAACTCGACACGCGCTCCGCATTGAAAATCGGCTGCGCCGGATATAATTTGAGCACCGCGGCGAGAAGGTGCAATTGCGTCAGCATCGGCTGAAACGCGCGGGCATTCAACAGATGGATTTGCACACCGGCGAGTTGTTTATCTTTGTGGGCAAAATAATACGGGCGAAAATACAGCGGGCGAAAGCGCACGCCGGGCAGCCGGCGCTGGTTCAACTCGGCGGCCAGTTTCTCCGGCTCGATCCATGTCTGGCCGATGATCTCGAACGGCAGCGTGTAGCCGACGCCTTCGGAGAGTGACCCTAATTCGCCGATGCAGCCGGTGGCGGCGATGTGAAACACCGTTTCGGGATGCGGCACGTGCGGTGAGGTGAGCACCCACGGCAAACCGGTGTCGGGAAAAACATATCGCGCCGCCAGCCTTCCATCGGCACGACAATCAGATTCGCGTGCAGGCCAAACTCCTCGTTAAAAAATTTTGCCAGCTCGCCAACGGTGAGGCCGTAAATATAAGGAATGGGATACATGCCGATCCCGGACTTGAAGCGCTCGTCCAACACCGGGCCTTCGATCAAATTGCCGCCGAGCGGATTGGGCCGATCCAAAACAATGAAGGGAATGCCCGCCTTCGCCGCGCCCTGCATCGCCAGCGCCATCGTGTAAATGTACGTGTACGCACGCGAGCCGATATCCTGAATATCGTAAATCAGCGCTTCAACATTCTTCAACATTTCCGGGGTTGGCGGCGCAAAGGGGCCGTTGTACAGCGAGTAAATCGGCACGCCGGTTTTGCGATCAACGCTGTGGCCGACTTTCTCGCCGGCAAACGCATCGCCGCGCACGCCGTGCTCCGGGCCGAACAGCGCGGTTAATTTCACCTTCGGCAAATTGTGCAAAACGTCAATCGTCGAGGTCAAATCCGCGGTCACGCCCGTCGGGTTGGTGATGAGGCCGACACGCTTGCCTTCGATGAGATTTAATTGTTGGGTGATGAGAACTTCGAGGCCGGGTTTGACCTGAGATAAAATCGAGACGGGGAAAATCCCAACAGATAGAAATCCCGCCACGAGCGGGACAACGGATAAAAAAAGTTTAGGTCTCATGTTTTCTATTCAGTACTGTGAGAAACCGGGTAAGCCGGACAAACTGAAGTTTGTCACTCCGAGTTTCTCGGAAGTCACGCCAGCCGTTCCAGTATTTCAAAATCCCAATAGAAAATTTCCAGCTCGCGTAGTTTTGCCAGTGCCGCGTCCGGAAAGCCGTTGAAGCTGTAAAAAAGTCCGCGCAGTTTCGCCGCGCCGAGATGCTCTTGCAGCGCTTGCAGATCGGCGGCAAAGTTTTCCACTTCTTCAACACTCACCGGCCTGGCGGAGCGATTCTTGACTTCCACTGCCAGATGCCAATCTTCCAGTGGCGCCGACCGGCAGAGCGCGTCCAGCTTGATCTCCCGGCCTCGACTCACAAAGGCGTAAGCTTCAATCTCCAGAAATCGGGGCAGACCGATTTCTTCGGCGTTATTTCCCAATTCCCCGGGAACGAAACGACGGCGGCGCTTCGAATAGTTTCGGAGCAGCGCTTTAATCCAGAGTTCGCCGATTTCCCCTTTTTTCTGATTGAGCTCGCCGCGCAGCTTGTTGGCCGCAACGGTTTTGGCGGCCAGCGCCGATTTGAGCTTTTGGTTTTCTTCAGCAAACTTGTTCAGCAAATCCTGTTTGATCAAATCAACATCGATTTGCTCGATTTCTTTTTCATATTTTAAGCGAAAGACTTTATCAAAAGTCGGATCGCCAAGCCCCTGATAATCGACGCTGGTGAGTCCCTGGGCGATGAGATCGCCGGCGGTCAACGCTTGCAGTTTCCGCTCCAGCTCCTGATCACTCATTTCCATCAAACCGCAACGTTCCTTGATTTCCTTTCGGCTCCACTCGCGGTCATTGTGTTTGGCGAGAAAGAGCACGATCTTTTTGGCATTGATCTGATTGATCTCGTCCAGCGCCAGATCGAGATATTCTTCCCAGCCCGCGCGGATTCGGCCCTGCCTCGGATGGCCCGTTTCAAACAAATAAGTTTCGTAAAGTCCCCGTTCCGTGGTCAAATCTTTGTTCGGATATTTCGAGCGAAAAACATCGCGCAGATAGGCGGGATGGCCGTCGAGCAGGCGGTGCGCCAGCAACAGGCACGCCTCGGTCACCGGAATATTGTAGAGCGTCGAGAGCTTGTAACCGTGCTCCAAAAAATCCTGCGGCTGAAATTTTTCCAAAAAATAAAATTCAAACCGTTTGGGCAACTGCCGGCGGATGAGGCGGATCAACATCCCGACCGCGCTGCCGGTAATGAGCATCGGCGCGACCTTGGACTCGCACGTGCCCAGATAGCTGCCGGCCAGCGTCGTGATTTGATTCTCCGGCAGCTCGGGCCAGTTGCGATAGATGTGCTTGTTGAGATATTGAAATTCATCGATCATCACCAGAAACCGGTCGCCGGAGATTTGCGCCAGGCGATCCGGCGCTTCGCGCGTAAACGTCCACAAATTCGGCCCGCCGATTTCAGTATAATGTTGCCAGTCTTTGATGTCTTCAGCAATATAATCGAGCTTGAGCTGAGTGCTCACTTCCAACATCTTTTCCGGCAGATAAGAAATCCCCAGCCACTCTCGTTTTTTGAAAGAGAGAAGCTGGGAGATAAAGCTCATATAATACCGGCGGGAGAGATCATTCTGGTGCAAATTTTCTTCTTCGATTTCAATAAAGAAAGGAATGACCTTGCCGTTTTGCTCAAACAGACGATTGTAGAGGCGCTGGAGCAAGGCGGTCTTGCCGACTTTGCGGTGGCTGACGATCGCCGTGGAGAGCGCCGCTTCCTTTTCAATGTCGCGAACCCAGGAATCAAAGTAGGTCAAATCCGCTTGCCGGTTGGTAAAAAAATCCGGCGCGCCGATGCGTTCATTCAAGGGAAAAGCCATGACTTTTGCACTCGTTTTGATTATTGACTTACTGCGCCGCTTCCTTTTTATAGCGCCAAAACACGCGGCTGATGCGCGCGCCGGCGTAATGCGAATAAAATCGATACGGCCCGACCCACGGAATCACCGCGAAGCGATGGCCCTGCGCTTTGATATCCTGCAAACAGCGCAGGAGCAAAACGCCGCCGACGCCTTTGCCGCGCAAACTCGGATCGGTGCCCATCGGCCCGAACCAGCCGGTGTTGAAATTGTTGCCATCGTATGCCGAAAAACCGATGAGGCGATTTTGCTGCACCGCCACGTGCAACGAGATTGGATAATTGAGCAGCGTGCGATCCACTTCCGGAATCCACGCTTTCCAGTGGCGCTCGAGCAGCCGCATCAGATCATCGCGGTCGCCCATAATCGCGCGTCGCGTTTCAATGCTTTTCGTACGCAGTTGCTCTTCCATCGTCGCGGTGTTGAAATCGCGGCTCGTCAGATCGACTTCCAGATTCAGCGCTTCGGCAAAACGTTTGTAGCCGTGATGCTCGAAAAAAATTATCGCCGCGGTGTAGCGCGGATCGAGGCCGGGCTGCAGATAATTCGGATTGCTGTCAAGCGCGCGAATGTGCGAAACGCCGGCCTGCCACAGCCTGGACTCGATTTGCTGCAACAGTTGCGAGCCAAAGCCGCGCCGCTGCATTGCCGGATCAACCGCGAGCAATTTGATAAAGCCGATTTTATCGTCGCCGCAATTGCGCGCGAGCCCCATGATGAAACCGGCCAGGCGGCCCTGTTCTTCCGCCACCAGCGCCCATTCCGCCCGAAAATCGGGGTCATCAAAAACTTTTTCTTCAAACAATTCCGGCGTCATCGGATCCAGCGTGGCGCTGCGATTCCACAGCGCCAGCACGACGTCCATATCGCTGTCCGCCAATTGACGTATCGTCATGGCATCTCCTTGTGTTTAAAATTTTGGGGTTCAATCTCCGTAATACGAGCCTGGCTGGAAAAATCATATCGCTGAACGATTACTCCTCCTCGCAATTTCCCGGCGCCGGCTCGACGGTCGCGCTCATCGAGCCTTTGCAATGCGGAATACGCCAATCCGCGCCGTACGCGTGAATTTGATCGCGCTTCAGTTCGGCGCGATCTTTGTTGGTCGTATCGACGATGACGCGACCGGCGCCGTCGACTTCGCAGGCCATGAGAAACGCGCGCTCGCGGCTATGGCCGAAAAGTTTGGTCAACATCTCGATGACGTAATCATACGAGTGATCATCGTCATCCAGCAGAATGACGTGATAACGCGGAATCGTCACGACGCGCGGCCGCTGCCGAACGTGCGACCGGCGCTCGCGAACGGGAATGGCAACTTCGGACATAAACAATAAAATTTTTATGCTGGTCAAAGATTACTTCAGAATCTCGGTTTCTCTCTCATCGGCTTTCAGCAAAAGATTCAAGAGCAGGCGCAAGGCCAGCTCGCGACCGACCAGCGCTTTTCGCGCCGGATTGATTGAACAAAAAGGGCTCTTCTGCCAATTGATACTTCCGATTCCTCAATGAGAAGATCTTTGATATAAAGAAATGGGGCGAATCCCTGTTCTCTGGCAATTCGATAAATTTCCTTTTTCGCGGGCAGTTTTTCCAGACTCGACGACGACTTGACGACTTTCCCCCCCACAATCAAAAGCCATTCGGCTTTTCGTTTCGCCAATTGCCCGACCAGCCATTGCTCTTCCAAATCAAGAACGTGGTGACGCCAGGCCCTTTGCTCATCATCTGAAAGCTTGACGAAATCTTTAAACGTCAAACGCAATGGAGGTGAAGAAGGAGTACTTAATATTGGCTGTTCAAGAATTTGCTCAAGCCATTCCGCGAGGCTGGCGCGGACATACGGCTTGGCGCGCTCGACGAGCTCGTCCAGCAATTTTTCTTTATGGTTGCTATGCGCGCCGATAGATTTGTTAACCAGGGCTTTCATGAATAACGCAATTCCGATGGTAAATAAAAATCCGCTCTTTAGCGGTTGTCCGATCAGGCCAAACGGCGAACCGCTAAACCATACGGCTAACATAATAATAAAAGATTCTGGAAATTACAATGAGAAAATTTTTAATTCGGGTTTGTGAAGTCCGACGGTATCGCAGGAAAATTGAGGCAGGATTCGAGCGGCGATCAACTCGTAAAGCCGTTTAATACCAAACGCCGTCCGGGTGATTTTAATTTCTCCGGATTTCTTACCGCGGCTCGTAAAGCGCGCTGAGTTGCTGCCCGGCAGAATGGCCGTAAACATTAAGGCGAATCGGGGCCAGGCCGCCATAAAATTTCCGATATTGTTTGGCCACCGGCCGCAAATCGAAACAGAGTTTTGGTTGCAGCAACGCTTTGCAAAGATCGCCGTTGGCGTTGTGTTGCAAATACAGATTCGCCTGCACGGGAAAAGATTCGGCAAATACGGACGGGCTCATGAACAGCGCATAATCGTGTTGCTTGCAACCGCCGCCGTGCGTGACTTCAATAAACAACGTATCGGCGTTGATTGAAATCGCTTTCAAATCAAACCCGTCCAGCCGCAACGAATCGGCAGGGACATCGGTAAGTTTGATGGCAGGACAGGATGCCGCCGGAATCGGCTCCACGCCGGTTGGGCTGCATTGCAGCAATCCCAGCAACAGCGGAAGCCATGCGAAGAGGAAAAACTCCAGGTCTTTCATCTCAAACTCACGAATGTTCAAAAACAATTTTCCAGTCATTTCTCTTTTTCAGCTTCGAGCTATTTGACACCGGGAAGCTGGCGCACATCGACGAGCAGATTCAACAAAACCAGGCCGGGATCAGCGCCGACCACGAGCAGCCGAAACTCGTCTTCATGCACCGGACTGATCAGCATGTCGACGTCGAAAAATTCCGCGCGCACGTGGACGCAGGTATTTTTCATGTCTAATTGCACGAGCAAGCGTCCCGGGCTCTCTTCCGCTTTGGCTTGTGGCAACGGACCACAGCCGTCGGCTACAACCGTTACGCGCAGCGCCCGCAGCGTTTTATCAAAACGCAAGCGCAACGAGTCCGGCACGGGCTGATAGCCGGACTGATCGTGCGACGTGGCTTTGATGGCAACGACGCCGGTTTTGATATCTTCATAAAGCGAGGTCTGCTGTTCCGGCGAACAAGAGGCAAGCCAGAAGATTGAAATAGTCGGCAACATTGCGACGTTTAAAATAGAAAATTTGATTGAGGTTTTCATATGAGCCATTATATAGTATTACTCCGGAAAAACTATCACGACCGTGAAGCCTGCCCTGCCGCAGGCCAGGGAAAAATCTTTGTGTTCTTTGTGCCCTTTGTGGTGCAGTTTTGGTTGCGGCAAAAGCCGCGCTACGTTAGAATAAAACCGAAAGCTTTTTCATACGACGCCTCCGGCTATTGACAGGGGAAATCGAAACCAATTCCTGGTTTTCAATGATCGTCAGCAGAAATATCGAGAACGAAATCCTGTTGAGCATTTTCATTTTGTCAACACCAGCTTTTTAACTTCGACTTGTTTTCCGATTTGCAGACGATAGAAATAAATTCCGTTCGGCGCTTGCTCTCTCGCCGCATTGGCGCCGTCCCACACGGCAACGTGCTCACCGGCCGGTTCATAGTGTTGCACCAGCGTTCTGATCTCCCGGCCGAGCATGTCATAAATGCTCAATTGGACCGGCGTCGCGGCATTGAGGCGAAAGCGAATCGCCGTGGCGTTATTGCCGCCGGCGGCAAATGGATTGGGATGGTTTTGTTGCAGCGTAAAATTCCGCACGGTGTTGTCGCGCGGATTCTCTTCAACTGCAGTCGGCAGGGGATTGCCGTTGATAATGGCGCTGTGCAGATCATACTCGAACGGCGCAATGCCATACTGCAGGCGCCTGGCCGGCCCGACATTAATCCCATACCATTCGACCCAATCATTATCCGCGCCGGGGAATTTGAAATGAAAACGCAAACTTTGCGTAAAAGTTCCGGCCGGCGTTTTGATGGTATCGGTTCGGCTTAGCAATTGCACCGTCCACGTCGCGAGCTTATTCGGCGCGATTACCGGCCAGGTGTCGCCAGGCTTTGCGCCGAAATCGAGCCACACCTGCTCGGTGGTATCGAGGCGCATGTACAGCCGGCCGTCATCGGCCAGCCGCAGCGCGACGTTGTTGAATTCGCGAAAATGATCGAAGCGAAAATACAGTTTGCCGGCGAGGCGCAGAGAATCACCGACGCTGTCTTTATAGCGAGTTTGCGTTTGTTTCTGCTGCAAAGTCCACGCGTTGCCGACGGCCAATGGAAAGCTCGCCGCCGTGGCGAGATATTTCAAATCTTCCGCCGCCAGCCGCGCCGGTCGCGTGCGCGTGCAAATATTGGTATGCAGATTTCTGTCACTGGCTTTGTATGCATAAATGACATAACTTTCACCAACCACAAATTCATACCCGCAGGCCGCGGAATTATTCGCCGTCAAAATTTCATTCACCGCGCTTCGTTCGCCCTTCCAGATTTTAGTGACGGAAATTTTCGCGAGACGCTGTATGTTATCGCCAGCATTGTCGAACGACACGACTTTGCCCATGAAAACCGCATCAGCCTCGGCAAAAGCCTTCGCCGGCGGCAGTGGCGGAATACAGGTGCAGGCCTGCGTCTCTTGCACGCTGGCGGCAATGATGGCGATGGCGGTGACAACAATAATGAAGAACGGTTTCAATTTTTGCATAAACACTTTTCGATGAAAACCTGATTTCCGATCAGATCAAATGCGTAAAACGTAATACGTAAAGCCTGGCTTAACTTACGCCTTACGTTTTACGCGTTTCAATGCAACAACATCATCTTGCGCGTCGCGATGCTCTTTGCGCCAATACGCAGCCGATAGAAATAAATGCCGGAAGGAACCAATGCGCCCGAAGCATTGCGCGCATTCCAGCGAATGCCGTGCTCGCCGGCGGGCTTCACTTCATCAACCAAAATCGCAACCAACTCGCCGAGCACGTTGTACACTTCCAGTTTCACGTGCTGCGCTGAAGGCAGATGATAATAAATCACCGTCTCCGGATTTCCCCCGCTTTTAGCGGGGGATGTCGCTTCGCTCCCGAACGGATTGGGATAGTTTTGCTCGAGCGCAAAATCTTTGGGCACCGTCCGGTTGCGGCGATCATCGACACCGGTGGTTCCGCTCTGATATTTCCACACGCCATGGCCTAAAGTCGCAATGTAAATCACGCCCGCGGAATAGCGATCCGCCACGATGCTCGTGATGCCGGAGACCACCACCGGCGTGACGAGCACTGGCGGCGGAATTTCCTTCCACGTGGCCCCGGCGTCGAAACTTTCCCACAGCGCCCAACTGTTGGGATTTGCGATCGTGCCGCCGGCATAAAGGTGATCCGGATTTCGAGAATCAAGCGCCAGACCGTAAAAATAAACCGGGGTGTTGCGCAAGCCGGTGTCATTCCACGTTTTTCCCGCATCCGTGGTTTTGATCACCGCGCCTTCCATGCCTGCGTAAACAACGTTGGTCGCCAGCGGATGGAGCGCCAGCGCGTTGCAGGCGTTATCGCCGCTCAAGTCGGGATAGAAAACCTCCCAGGTTTGGCCGTCGTCTTTTGACTTCGCGATCCAGGGCGCGAAGAAGCCGGTTTCACCGCCCGCCCACACCTCGCCGCTGATAAACGCCATGCGGCTTGTCGCCATCGCATTGGTGGCGCCGATGCCAATGCTGTAGCCTTTTCGCCATCGGCGGCTGAAAGTTGTGGAGCGATAAATGAGTCCGCTGCCGCCGGCGAAAGCTTCACCCGGCGGCGCATGCCCGGCGGATTCAAAACTCGCCAGGGCGTTGATGCGATCAACTTCGCGGCGCGTGATGCCGGAATCCGCCGGAATCCACTTCGCATTTTCATAGCGGTAGATCAGGGTCGAATCGCCGGCGCTGCGATCCGGCGAGACGCCCACGATTGGCGCATGAAAAATAGCGGGCCCGGCGCCCCAGATTTGAATATCCACCGCTGAAAGGTTTTTGCTTTTCAGACCGAGGCTGCTCCAGGTGGAATCAATCGGATCCAATGAGCGACGATAAACCCCATCGCCTTCCGTGGCCGCATAGAGAAATGAATTCGGCGGAGAAAAATGCTGCGCCACAGCCAGCGCGGTCACGCGCTTGCCTGGCAAGCCAAAAGCTTCCAGTTTGCCCGGCAATTGCGGGGCAGCCGGCCTGGCGATCATGGTGACGATCAGCAGCGTCATCAAAGAAATTGATTGTTGCATGGCATTTTCTCCTGCTTTGTCCGAAGAATGCCTTTTAAAATACAAAAATAATAAAATCCTGATGAAGCGCAACATAAATGTTGCGCTACGGTGTCACCACCACTTTGCGCAGCGCCGAGTAGCCGCCCGGTTGCGCGACGAGGCGCGCGCCGAGCATGAATTCGCCCTCGAGCAATTCGCCTTGATTGCTGCGGCCATCCCATTCCGCGGTGTGCGTGCGGCTTTCGCCCGGCTGCAGGGTTTCCTCGATCACGATGGCGATAAAGGCTTTGTCATAGGCCCAGTTCCACAGCAGCGACTGCGCCGCGACTCTGCTGGTCAATCCGGCAACCGCAGTGGCGACGGCGAAGAAATCATATTTCTGCCCGCCGGTTTGCAGCGTAATTGGCGTCGCGCTGCGATTCGTTGCCGTCAACGCGAGCGTGAGTTTTTCGCCGTGCCGCAACTGGTCGGCGCTCGTTTTAAATTCGAGCGTCAGGCCGCCGAGCGGTTTCGTCAAATTCAGCAAATGATCGACAATGACGCGCAGTTCCGCGGGCGCGCCGAAATAATCGGTGTCGACCTGTTTGTTCGCGCCGCTGTAACGATAGATGACGCGATAATTGAACGCATCCGCGACATTCGGATCAAAATATTGCGGCTTCATGTGCACGAAATCTTTTTCAACAAACACTTTGAGCAGCCGATTCAACTCTTCGGTGGTGAGGACGGTTTCAATCTGACCGCCGGGCGCGCGCCGATCGATGAATTGCACAAAGCGATTGGCGTCGATGAGCAACTGTTGATTGACGCCGGCAAAACCGCCGGTAATTTGCATCTCAATAATCGTCTGGCCCGAGGGGCCGTCCAGCTTACTGTCTAATTTTTCCTCATTATTGGGCGAGAACAAACTGGCGTCATTGCAACCAATGAATAAAGCGGCAACGAAAAAAAGCCGAATTAAATTTTTCATAAACGTATTTCCATTCCTGTAAAAAAAATGGTCTTGTGATAAAAAACGCCGGGCACGGTTGATTCATTGTCATAAAAAGCGGCACGAGCGACTGCCGAAATTTCCGCGGACAGATCGCGGCTCAGGTCCACCACGAAAAAATTGCTCTGCTCCCGCTCGGTGTCGAGATCGCGCAGATTGAGCCGCGAGAGATCGTCGCGATAACGTTTTTTTTGCGCCAGCGCGGCGGCGCGCAACATCCAGCCCGCGGCCGGGCGAAAGCCCAGCAGGCCGCTGACGCGCAGACGATTGAAATCATACCCAAAACTGTTGGAACGATTGCGCTGCGCCTCGACCGCAAGTTGCGCCACCACTTTGCGGCCATACGTCATCGCCACGCGCACCGTGGTGAGCGCATCCCGTTGCTTCGCCGGACCGATGACCAGGCCGAGTTTGTCGTCATCAGACAACCGCTGCCGTTCATGGCGCAGCATCCGGCGATTGAGTGAAAACGCAATGGCACCGCTAAGCGACAGCGGCCGTCGCAGCGCCATCTCCACGCCGTTGAAGGTAAAATCATACAGATCGGTTGCAACATAATCAAGCTGGCCGGTTTCACCGCTCACTTCGGCGACGAAACGCGCCGGCAGGAAAAAACTCGCGGTGGTGTTGCCGGAAGTGGCGCCGTAGTCGGCCGCATTCTCCAGATAAAACTTGAGCGTGCCATTCGCCTGCGCCGCGAGATGCAACCACGGCTGCAAACGCGCGCCGAGAGCTCCGGAGGCTTCGTGGCTCAACTTATTTTCATTCCGATAGCCGCTGTACGCCTGCAGCGCGGCGGAATAATGATATTGCGCCTGCCAGCCCGTGGAACGCCGTTCGCCACGCGTGTTCAACAGAAACCGCGCCGAACCGCTCGCCGCGCGGCGTGAGCTGGATTCGAAAATATTGCTGTCATATTCCCAGCCGCCCTGCAGGCGATGCGATAATTTCCATTTGGTGCGTTCGGCATTCGTCGCCTCGCCCTCCGGCTTTAGCGTCTGACCATAAATGCCGCTCGTCGCCAACCCCCAGGCCGCGAGCCAGCTCACCAGCCATGTTCTCATTTACGGGCGCTTTTCCTTTGCCGGCTGATCCATGCGCTTTTCAATTTCTGCGGCGCGCTTCATCAAACTATCCGCCTGGGCATGCCGCTGCTTTTTCTGTTTTTCCAATTGCCGGCGCCAACGCTCCAAATCTTCAAACGATAACTCGTCCAGTGGCGCCGGCCAGTTCTGATAAAACGGCAATGGCGCAGTCGCAGAAGTTGAAAAAACAGCCGTCGCTTCGTTCGCATCACGCTCCGGGGTCAAACCGGCGACGTTGACGTTTCCACTCGCCGGAGAACTCGCTACCCCGTCGCGATTCGGATCGAGCAGCACCAGATCCGCGGCCAGATCATCCATGCGTTGGCGCACCTGTGTTTCATCGCGAATCGCCGCGACTTTCGTTTCGAGCCGTTTCACTTCGCGGCGCAGGCGATCAGATTGATCGCGCAGGAAATCCGCTTTGCGGCGCAATGTTTCCGGCGTATCATCCGGTTGCGCTTCAACCTGATAAATAATGATCGCCGGCGGCGGCTGTTCCAGCCAGCTTTGGCAACGCTGCCGCCATTCGCGACATTGCAAAAGCTCGCGCGCCAGAGACTCACGCGCCGGTGTTTTGCCGCGCCTTTTGAGCGCATCGTTTTCTTTAACCAAACGCGCCATGTCGTCATTCAAAATTTTGAGCAGGGCTTCAGCTTTTTGACGCAGCACCGCATCAGCTTTTTGCTCACGCGCCTGCAGCGCCTGCAGGCTGTCCGCCAGCGTTTGCGAAATGCGCAATAACCCATCAAGCGCGCGCTCCTGCAAAAGCGACTGTGTTTGTTGCTTGCGGCGTTGAATATCCCGTGCGAGGCTATCTGCCTGCAAAGAAAGGGTTTGCTGCTGCCGGTGCAAGCGCTGTAAAATAGTGGACAAATTTTCCAGTTCGCTTTGAAGCCGGCTGCGCTCCGGGGTTTGCGCCATTAAAGGCAAAGAACTCAACAGCAGAAACAGCGCAATTTTGTAGACGTTAGGCATGCGTTCGGGCTTTCGTTAAACATGATAGTCTGCTTTTGGCCGTTATTTTTACAAATCTTGTTCCACACTTTTTTCAACGAACTCGTAATTCTGGTGACAATTCTGTAATTCCAAAAAGTATGGTCCGCTTGTTATCAAGCGAGTTAACGCCTGGCCTCTTTCTTGCAGGCATTTGGGCAATGGCCAATCCTGTCCTCGTCTCGCTGAAAAGCGAAATCAAAAAACTGTGCGCCGCGCAAGACAACATGCAGGCCAGCTCCGGTGCCTCCATTATGCATGTTCATCAGCGTTTGGAGTTGCTGGATCGCATGCTCAGCCTGATGGAGCGCCAGCAATTACTGCAAGCCGGCCTGGATACGTCGCCGCAGGCCCGAGCCATTTTATTAAAAAAGATCGAAGAGAAGCCGGCGTCCATTGCAGTATGATTTTAAATGCAAACGGCGCAGAAAATTATTTCGCCGCGGCGGTTTTTAAATAAGGCCGGATGGGAAAGCGGGCGAAATCGAGCGGCTGCGGCAGCGTAAACGGCGCGTACCACGGTTTGGTGTGTGCCAGCGAAGCGTAGATAAAACCGCTTTTTATTTCAAAGGTAATCTGCCTGACATTCCAGCGCGTCTTCATGAGCAGGCGCATATTTTGGATGCCTTTGTCCGTGCCGTTGGGATCGAGCATTTGCAGCAGATTGGACGTCACTTTGTTTTCGATTTTAGTGATGTTCAATTTTCCGGCCAGACGATTCACCAGTTCTTCCATTTTTTTCGGTGCCGCACCGGCCCCGCTCAAGGTAAAATTGGCGGAGAGCCGTGATTGCTTCCCGCCAAGCTGTGCGCTCAACCGCCGAAAACTCGAAATGTCAATCGACGCCAGTTGCATATCCGTCGCGTAACTGACAGAGTCAGGGTTGCCGTTGCCGAAGCCGCAGAGAAAATTTCCCCCTAAGTTGCCATCCAGCAAATTCACGCTGAATTTCGGAATATCAAAACGGCTGTTGCCGATCCGTAAATCCGCCGCGAGATTCGAGCAGCGATAACCCGCCACCTCGATTTCATCGATCGCCAGCCACGAACGTTCGCCAAAATTCTCGCGCCCGGACTCGCGAAAAAGATCGTACATCAGCAGCGCTTCATCGGCGCTGGCGAAATTTGCGCCGGCCATTTCCGGCGACGTTCTTAAAATGAGCACCGGCTGAAAAGGCGCTTCCGGCTCCAGCGCCATGCCGAACGTGATCGGCGGATGATCGTCCAGCGGCAAATTGAGCAGGGCAAAATCCTGTTTGAAACGGCAATCGGCGCGCAGGTTTTTCACCGCAAAAGTTGTGTCAATTTTAATATCGAGTCCGTCAATTTTCAACCAGCCGTTGAGACGCGACGGCTGCGGCTCCGTCAACACATTCGGAATATATTGATCGATGATAAACTGCGCCGTCAAATCGCCGCGCAATTTTGTGTCGCGCGCGACATTGATCGGTTCTGGTGCGTGCATTCCCCAATCGACTGTCGTTTTAACCTGAATACCCGCCGGCCGAAACTCGCCGTCAACGCGATAGTTCCCCACGGCCTTCCAATCCGCAATCTCAAACCTGCCGTCATCAATCGTAAACGTCGTCGCCTCAACCGTGAGTTTGCCGCCGGCTTTCGTGGGTGGCAGCGGTTGGCGTAAATAATCGGGCAGGCGCGGCGTCGAGCACGCGATGGCATACGCGCCGGTGGTTTTCGCCGTGGTAACCGTCCACGCGCTGTTGATTTGCAGAGAATCCGTATAAATGCCGAGCACGCTGTCCGCGTATGCTGCGTCCGCCGAACGCACCGAAAAAATGCCGTTGTAATCCAGACTGTTCGCGATCATTCGCCCCTGCAGCCAACCGCTGCCGAGGCTGCGGCCTTCGACTTTCGCATAATTCATGCTTTTCAAAACCGTATCCGGCAGGGCGCGCGTCACCTGCGCCAGATCAACCACGAGATCAGGCAAATTAAAACGAAACGTATCGGCTTTCATATCATAAATTGCATTGAAGCTCGCCTGCGCCGGTTCAACGTTCAATTTTCCGTTCGGCAGTGAAAATTTTGTTAAGGCGGAATTGATGAGAAGCCGCGCCGAGGCCGTTAAATGATAATCCGGCAGCCTGCCTTTATACTCAGGCGTTTCATAGCGAATATTTTTATTTTGCAAAGTCAGATTCAAATCAGTTTCATCCAGCCGTTTTCCCGCGAGCCCAATTGTGCCGCTGATTTTTCCGGAAGCCGCCGGCGCGGCGAAAGGAGAAATTTCCAGCGCTTCAACTTTGATTTCCGTCTGGCCCCATAAACGCGCCAGCCACGAGCCGCTGCGCGTTGAAATATTTGATGGCCCAACAGCCGCCTGCGCGGAAATGCTCCCTTCTGAAAAATTTTGCCAGCGCAAATTCAGATCGCCCGTTTGAGGCGAAAAATCTTTCGCGAGTGCGAGGTTGAGATCGAGATGAAGTGGGCCGGTTTTCAAAACCTGCATGGTATCAATTGGAAAGTCAAAGCTCGCGACAGCAAACTTTCCGGTGGTTGCAGCGGAAGAATCGGCATTGGTTCTCCAGCTTGCGGTAAAATTCCCTCCATTCAGTTTTAGATTCAAAGCGTAATCAGTATAAGCCAGATTGCGGCCCGCCAATGTAATTTGCCAGGCCAACCCTTTGTCATCGCTGTTGAATTCACTGCCGGAAAGTTCCAGTTCGCCGGCGCAATCCAGCGTTTGCAAAAATGCGCGCAGCTCGCCGCTCGTGTGTTCGCGCGCGAGCCGCAACAGTTGCGCAAGATCAATCATGCTGCGATTAACGCGCAGCGCCAATGCCGATAACCCATTCCGCTGATTCATTTCAAAATGCGCCGCCAGTTGTTCCTTGTCATCAAACAACAGCCGAATCTCCGGCGCCTGCAACTGTGACGAAGCGAGATTGTAGCGAAGATCAGCCGTTGTTCCAATTCGCGGCAGGGAAAAATGGTTGGAATTGCCCAGATTGATTTGCGCGTTGTCGAACGTCAGCTCCCCCTGCATCTTCACGGAGTCGCCGCTGACAAAACTCGTGATATTGGATTGCAAGTTCGCCGCGAGCGCAAGAGTATCCCGTTGCCCAAACGCCGTCTTGAAAAAATGCACCGCGGCGGATTCCGCACGCAATTGCAGCTTGCCGCTGAAACGCGCCTGCCGATCCACGGCAATTTCATTGACGGCTAAATTAAGCGGCCCGAGCGCAATCGCCTGTGAATCAACCGCCGACGCCAGCACAGCGTTGAGTTGAAGGTTTTCCAGCGCAAACTTTTTGAGATGAATAGAAATCGGCAGGCCCGTTGCAGCAGTATCCTCCGGTGCCGTTGCGGAATCCGCCAATGCCGCCACAATGGCATCGAGAGTGGAAGAACTATCGGCATTTAACCGGTAAAAAAAAGACGGGCGTTCAATCGTTATTTCGTCAATATCAAGTTGACGAGACAACAACGAGCGCCAGCGATAGGCAAAAGTTATTTTCTCAACGGCTAACGGCAGCGCCGCATGATCATCCGTCGTGCCAAGCAGGGCGATGTCGTCCAGCTTAAAACCGGAGAACAAATTAAAATCGAGGCGCGCGATCGTGACGCGCAGCTTGTATTCTTCCGCCAGATGGGAAATCAGCAGTTGCCGGAGCCGTTCCGAGGGATATTTGACTTTCACATAAATCGTCAAGCCGAGAATCGCGACAACAAAAACCAGCAGAACGGCGAGAAAAATTTTGGCGAGCTTTTTCATTTCAATAGATCGTAACGCGTCTTAGGCCGCAACCAAACTTTACCACAAAGGCACAAAGGCACAAAGGACACAAAGCCTGCCCTGCCGCAGGCCAGGAAAAAACCTTTGTGAACTTTGTGCCTTTGTGGTGTAAAAAATCTTTGCGGTCAAGCAAAACAAATCGCCGACCATTTTGCCGGAAACTATTTTGCTATAATTGTTTTTATCCGTTGGCCGCTTTTCATCCGTTGGCAATTGTTTTTGGGTTGCGGTTCTCTACGTTCATTTGCATTTCCAGACTGGCAGTCCGGGTTACTGCACCCGATCACGCTGCAAATTCCACTTGACCCACTCGTCATTCTCCTCGCGGTCGGATTTTTTGAACGAGCCGCTGGATTTGATCTGCCCTTGCGCGCCGATGGTAATTTGCTGGTACGAGCGCACGAGATACACCCATTGTTCCAGCGTAATCTGCGTCGGCCCCTGAACCTGCACGGGCCCCTGGATGCGCTGCGGCTTCAACGTTTTGGGCGGCAGCGAATCAAGGTTGGCCAGCGCGTTGCTGATCTTCACTTCGCCGGTGTAAACCTTCAACTGCGTTTCCTGCTTCGCCGAATCCTGATGAATGCGAAAAACCGTGCCGGTAATCGCCGCGCCGGCAAAATCCGACGACACTTCGAAGCTCGATTTCGCATCGACGGATTTCACTTTGCCCCAGATGTCGCCTTCCTTCACTTTGATCTGCGTGGCGATCTTTTTCTCTTTGGTTTCCTCATAAAGCTTGACAACGTCGATCGTCGTCTGCGGCGCGAGGCGAATGACATCCAACTGCGACAGTTTCATCTCTGCGCGCGATTGCAGCAGCGTGCGCACCCGGTCGCCGCCCAGCACATTCGTCTGCACCTGCGCGCGAATCCATTCCGGATCCTGCACCTGTTTTTTCTTGACGCTGCCCTCGACGACCGTAAACAACCCTTTTTTCGCGGCGTCGGTTTGCGCGGTTGGTTGCTGCCACGGCCTCGCCGCGAGCGAAAGTATCACGAGCAATGCAATAAAAAGCAAATGGCCTCTTTTATTCATTTTTTAATTCCTCAAAATAATTCTTTTGCTTATAAACCAAGCTGGACTTTAACCGCACGTTCTACTCTGCGCATATCGGCATTCGATAGCTTGCCAGTAAAATTGAACAGGCGTTGTTTGCTCACCGTAGTCAACTGATCGGCCATCGCTTTGCTCTGCTTATCATTTAGGGTCACATAAGCTTCGCTGGGAAATAAGCGATCGACGTTGGTTGTTAAGGGGATAACTTGAACTCGATTCAAAAATTTATTTGCGGCGTCATTGCTGACAATGACCGCCGGTCTTTTTTTCTGAATTTCGCCGCCAAGCGAAGGTTCAAAGTCAACCCACCAAATTTCACCGCGGTTCATCGCTGACGTCTCCAATCAATGCTTCCGACCATTCCAACGCTTCAACCTCGCGCTGCCGGTCCTGGGCCATTTCTTTATAAGCAGCTTCCAGATCCCGATTTAAAACATGTGGGCGTACCAGGGCCTCGATAAACTGGCTTATGCGCCGGCGCCCCACAAACTTATATAATCCTTCATAGACCACCTCGTCGATGGTAATGGTTAATTTCTTTTGCATATTTCTCCTTTTATTATTTATTATACGTGTTCAATACGTATAATAAATAATCTTAAGCAGAAAAACAAGCAAAATGCCAAATCAAAAGTAGACGACGGCCATTTTTTCGAGCGGCATAGCGCAGAGAGCCAGTGTTTGTCCATCTTCATCGGCAAATTCGACTTCATATTCTCCATCAGGATAGCACTCCAGAATGGTGCCCTGCGCTCCCCGATTCAAGTTGAATTCAGGCAAGTCGCTTTTCAGTTCGACGACGTCAAATAAATCAGGTTTATCCATAACTTATTTCCCTTTCTAAAGCCATTCTCTCCGGCAGCGGCAATTGTTTCAATCTTCTTTTTAAAACCGGCGTTGAGTAGCGATTGATTTTTCTCTCTTCAACCGGAAAAGCCCATAACAGCTTTTCGGTGATTCCGGAGATTGAATTCTCGCACAAATTCTATTTTTAATTTTAAATCTTTTTCCTGTGCAAAAATTCTTCCGAAGTAAACGTCCAGTTTGTCGATTTCGACAATGAAACCTCGCGCCTGCAGCCTGCCGACCAAATCGTTGGCGATGAGCTTCAAATCATCGGTCGTGGTGAAAAAATCCAGATCGTCCGAAAGCCGGTGCTGAAAATAAAATCGCGACAGCGCCGTGCCGCCGGTGAGATAAATTTTATCTTCATAAACGCCGGCAACTTCAAACACTTTGTCTTGCAAGGCATATAAGCCCTGTTCATAGCGCCGGCGTTCTTCGGGAGCGGCCTGGCGATAGAAATTTTTCATTTGACTATCTATGCTTTAATAGCTCATCAACAGTTAGTCCGATATCTCTGGCTATCTGTCGTAATAGAATCGGAGAAATATCCTTACCAGCATGGAATGGAACGGTGGTGCAACGTCCATCGGCATGACGATATTGTTTATGTGAGCCGCGCTGTCTAACTTCCACAAAACCCAGGCTCTCAAGAATGGCGGCAACTTCGCGTGGTTTCAGAACCGGCGGTTTGCCCATTTTCACGCCACCGCGATATTTTGTGTTCCGACAAACTCGGTTTCTAATTCCGGTTCGCCATCTTCAAGGAGCATCTCTATAACTTCCTGCAGATTGCGTTTCAACTCATCCAGGCTATCGGCCTGTGAATGCGCGCCGGAAAAGCCCGGAATATAACCAACATACAAGCCGGTGTCCGTGCAACGTTCGACGACGGCGGTATAAACTTTCATCACGAGTTTCTCCTTTTGCATAATTTAACTTTTATGGCGCCGCTAAAAGCGCTGTGAACAAAAATGAAATCAACAGCTCCGATACAGCCTGCCGAGACACGCGAAGCAAATCCGCGGTTTCTTCAAGTGTGTAGTACACATTCGGCTGAATGGCGCGTGATTCGATCGTGTTCATTGCTTTGCTCATCATTTTTTATTTAATGTTTTGGCTGCCTATCTAATTTAACGCTTGCCCAATCAAAATGCAAGTCCGGCAGAGCCCACACTTTATTTTTTGCCCAAGCGTGTCGCCGCCGGCAGAATTCTTTCCCGCAATTCTCGCGTCTGTTTGACATTCTCCGCTTCTCCTAAAGCCTGCCGGAGAAGGCGCTTTTCAGCTTCATCGTCTGCATCTTCGATCAATGCTTCTATCCATTCCAATGCTTCAATTTCACGGACATGGTCCTGGGATATTTGTCGATATACCGCTTCTAACTCCGACTCGCTATTGATCAATGGTTTGTCCTTCATAAAACCAATCGTAACGCGGCTTTGGCCGCAACCAAAACTGCACCACAAAGGGCACAAAGCCTGCCCTGGCGCCCGCCGCGCCACGCGGTGCCGCAGGCCAGGGAACACAAAGATTTTTCTTTGTGCCCTTTGTGGGCTCGTGGTGTAAAAATCTTCGCGGTCATGCCTGCCCTGCCGCAGGCCAAGGATAGTCTTTTCAGGGTAATACAATTGTTAATTTAACAGGCACAAACACGAAATGCAAGCGTAGTCTTCGTGGCGATACGAAGATTTGTTTTTTTCTTTTTGCCTTTTGCTTTTTGCTTTCGTTATCTCCAGTCCCCCGTCAATCCAAAACTCGCCCAATACGCCGGATGGCGGTTGTGATGATCGCGCACGAACCGTTGCGCCTGTCGCAACGCTTCCGCTTTCGAGATGCCGGAATACAAATAACGATAAAACCGTTTCACCGTAATCGCTGTGGCGAGGTCGTCGACTGTCCACAAACTGGCAATGAGCGAGGGGGTGCCGGCGAAAATAAAGCCGCGACCGAGGCCGATCACTTCGTCGCCGCCGGTGACGCGCGCCAGGCCGGTTTCACAGGCGGAGAGCATAACGAGCGAGGTGTTTAATTTCAATCCGAAAATTTTGTGCGCTTCGAGACGACCGGTTTCATTCGTTGAATCCGGCGCGAGCAACAAAGCGGAGAACAGTGGATTGCGCTCGTCATAAACGCCGTGACAGGAGAGATGGATGAGGTTCGCCCGCGCGGCGCCCGCGAGCAATGCGCTCAGCGTGGCCCGTTCGCGCTCGTAGCTTTCAATCGCGCCGAACGTTTGCGCCATGCTTTTGATTTCTTTCCCGGCGAACGGCAAATCGGGGCGGGCATTGCCGACGTCCGGATTGCCCAGCGCCAGCACGCGGAAATTTTCCGGCGCCACATTGAGCAGTGCAGTTCCTTTGCGATAACAAAAACCAAGCACCGTCGCGCTCGGCGCGAGGGCCAGCGCATGCCGATCGATCAAATACGTGCTATCCGCTTTTTGCAGCGCCGGAAATGGCAGGTAGTGCAAAACACCGTGCGGCACGATCACGAGTTGTTTCGCGCTCGACAGCAACGGCTCCAGCGGTTTGACGAGCTGATCGTAAAGCGCGCGCGAAAAACTTTCGGTGGAGGCCCGCTTCGTGATGGCGCGGCGCAATTGCGAAATATCCTCATTTAATTTATTGCGATCGAGAGCCGCGCTGACGGCGCGCGCCTGCCGGCGATCAACCACCCAGCTCACCAGCCGGTCTTTCGCAAAAAAATATTCGACCAGCGCCGTGCTGTCGGGCAACATCGCCTGCACCTCGGCGAGCGGCAACGGCTCGACGCTTACCATATCCGCCAGCTCGGGATTGGCCGCTTTCAGCGCGACGAGAACATTCGAATATTCTTTTTGCAAATTAGCCAGCGTATCGTTCAATGCCGCAATCGCCAATCGCGTGCTCTCTTCGTCGCCGGCTTTTTGTTGCAGCGCATTGATTTTCCCTTGCGCGAGGCTGAGGCGATCCAACAACCGCTCGCGGCGATCGAGCAAATCGCGGTCGCCATTTTGCGAAGCCTGCAAATCAACATTTGCATTCGCGAGCTGATCGGCAAAACTGCGCGATTTCGCGCGCTCCGCGATGGCGAACGCTTCGGCGGCCCGATTCATTTGCAACAGCAGCAAAACCGCTTCTTCGTAAATTTCCGATTTATCGTCAATAAAGCCGCTGCGATATTCTTCGATTTTAATTTTCGCGCTCTGACGCTCCAGCGCGGCAATCGCGCGTTGATAAAAATCGAGCGCCGGTTGCAAATCGCCGGATTGCCGGGCTAAAGCCCCGAGCTGCCATAAACAGCGCCATTGCATTTCATCAAGCTTGTTCGCTTCGGCTTTCGCGAGCGCTTCGGCAAACGCCGCGCGCGCCGGCGCTTTGTTGCCGCGATCAATCAAAGCGAGGCCTTTAAAATA
>Ga0247727_10003544_pt1 | contig 34392 bp, 32 predicted proteins | sample WisWelCaveWW1625_FD_202498 | JGI IMG/M metagenome (GOLD analysis project Ga0247727, IMG submission 202498) | Biofilm microbial communities from Wishing Well Cave, Virginia, United States - WW16-25 | ecosystem: Environmental > Aquatic > Deep subsurface > Groundwater > Cave microbial mat | place...
CGACAATTTGCACGGCTCGACGAGGCGCTCAAAAAATTTGACGGCGCGCCGCAATTTGCCGGGTATTTTATCCAAGCCATAACCGACTGGCCGGCAGCCATGCCGTCGCTGGCGCTGGGCGCGCAAGCGGGACGGCTGCCTCACGCCGCTTCCGACACCGGCGTCGTCTCATCAACGATCTTCGTCCATCCGGCTGGAATCATCAGCAGCAGTGGTCAGCGGCGTCCGGTCTTTCAACTGGTGCAGGCGTTCAATCGTGGCGACCGCCGCCCGATGATGATGGCGCGTAGCGTCGCGACGGTATATCCACAGGAGTATCCAATTGTCGGGCTGGCGGTCGTGCTGGTGCTGCTTTTCTATCTAAACCGCGACCGCCGGTTGCGCGGCAATCTGCAAAGAATGTTCGTTCATCCGCACGGCTTTTACGTCGACATCAATGAAAACCGCAAAGTGCCGCCGTTTTTGAGCGCGCTGCTCGGCGTGGCCGAAGGTTGTATTATCGCGCTTTTGCTCTCCGGATTTTGCTACGCCAATCGCACGAATCTCGCTTTCGATCAGTTTCTCAATTTGTTGATTGGCGATCCGGCCTGGAAAGCGCGCGTCGTGTGGCTGATTTGGCATCCGTCGTGGTTTATTGCCATCGTTACGGCAGGCTTGTTTGCCCTCGGTTTGGTCGCAGCGGTGGTGATGCGAATTCTCGGCTTTTTTCTCGGCCGGAGTTTGCCGGTGATGCAATATTTCACGTTTGTGTTCTGGACGGCGTCCAATCTTCTCGTCCTGGGCATCATCGCGCCGTTCTTTTATCGCCTGCTGCTGTATAAAGATTTTGCCGCGCCGCTGCTGTTTTTGATCTCGGCGGTTTTGCTTTGGCTGGCGGCGCGTTTTTTTCGCGGCATGCGCGTGATTTACACGATGAGCATTCCCCGCACGATGATTATTTTTGGAATTCTAGTGGGCGGGCTGGTGCTTTCCCTCGTGCTTTATTACCAGCGTCATGAAGCGCTTTTTGAGTACGGAAAATACTATTGGCGGATGCTGGAGGCGGGGATGTGAAAGATTTTTGTAGTCGTGCCTTCAGGCACAAAATGCTCATAAAGCACGAGCGGCGCCTAAAGGCGCTACTACGAAACTATCCTACTTTAATAAACACCAGCGGATAAACGACGCGGACCTTGCCTTCGTCAATGGGATCATAGCGCCAGCGTTTGATCGCCGCGCCAAGCTCGTCCAGAAAAGCCTGAAGGGGAATTTCCGAGGAAAGAAAACCCACTTTCGCCACGGTGCCATCGGAGCGGATGATAATTTCGACTTCGACTTTGCCGCCAATGCGCGGATTTTGGCGCAGATATTTTTCGTAAATATATTGCAGGCGGCCGATATTCATATTCAAAACGGCATACAGCGAGGCTTCCGAGCGCGCGCCGTACGCCCCGCCGGTGCCGCCGGTGCCGCCAAAGCCGGCAAATTGCACGCGCGTTCCTTTTTTCAACGCCACGCCTTCATTCGTATCAATCGCCAGCAGCTCGTCGATCCCCTTGCCGTCGCGGCTCATCGCTGCGAGCGCGCCGTCCACTTCCTCGCCTCTGGGATTATTGCCCTTGCCGACGGTGAGCGAGCGATTCATTTTCAAATTCTGCACCGCGCCGTCGGCGGCCTGCATGTTTAACGCCAGGGCGTTGCTGGCCTCGCCGTTCTCCGCAACGCCGTCGAGCAATCCCAGCACGCCGATTTTGTTGACATTCACTTCGCGGTCGCTGCGCTCCGCATTGACGGCGCCGCTTTGCGTTTCCGCATACGTGTTTCCCAAAAACATTTCTTCGTTTTTTGCCGGCGCGGCCTCGTCGTCGCCGCTGCCGCCCGGAACGGTCAACGTCTTCGATTTGCCGTTGCCGATGGGGACAAACGGCTCGTCAGCTTTCGCCGGCGGTTGTTCGTTTTCATCGACAAAACTGATTTCACGAATTTCCAAAATTTCCGGCGGGTTGATCAGCGACGTCGACCACCATACGCTGAACGCCAAAACATGAAAAAGCACAGAGCCGGCAATCGCCGTGCTAAAGCGGCGCGAGGGCTGGCGCGCCGTCAAATCGAGAAAAGATCCGGCGGCTTTACCGCCGCTTGCAGATTTCGTCGCTGTTTTCGTCATATCGACTCGAGTTACTCGCGCGGCCGTTGTACGGTCGCGATGGCGATTTTTTTAGCGCCGCTTTTTTTGGCAATGCCCAGCAACTCCAAAACTTGCCGATGCCTCACTTCCTTGTCGGCGCGAATAAGAACCAGACGGTTGGGATACTTCGTGACTTTATCGCGCAAAGGCGCTTCCAATTCGGTTAATGGCATGATCCTTTCGTTCAAGGCAATTTCTTCGGCCGCCGTGAGGGTAATGGTGAGATTATCTTGGGAATCGGCTTCGATGGTCGCGGCTTTGGGCAAATCGACCTCAAGGGAGCCCGGGGTGTCCAAAATCGGCGCGGTGACCATGAAAATGATCACCAACACCAGCGAAATGTCCACCAGCGGCGCGAGCTGCATGTTGCTGATGATGTTTCCAGGCGAGTTGCCGGCTTGCATACAGCACCCTAAAGATTAGAGCAAGAAAATCGAATTTTCTGACGGCCGCTATTTGCCGGAACGGCGGCGCTTCACAATCGACAATTCCTTCGCGCCAGCCTGCCGCGCAGCGTCCAGCGTCGCGACGACACGGTCGTGAATGACTTCTTCATCGGCGCTGACGACGACGAGCTTCTTTTGAGTTTTCTGCAAGAGCGCGCGCAGACTATCCGGCATCACCTTCGGCGCGATCGCCACGCCGTTGATCAACGTTTCGCCGCTGCTTTTCAAATAAACTTCCGCCCGCAATTCGGTTTGCTTCTCGCCGGCAGCGGCATTGTTGACGTTCGGCGTCGACACGGTGATGGTGGATTGCAAGATCATCGGCGTCATGACCATGAAAATCACCACCAGCACCAGCGAAACGTCGATCAACGAAGTCAGGTTGATTTCGGTGAGGCCGGTCTCCGAGTCTTGAAATTTGCTCTTCATAAAGGCGCCGAGCGCAGAGCGCATGGAGCAAAGCGCTAAGCGCCACGCCCTCTGCGCTATGCGCGTTTATTGTGCAATTCCCAAAATGACGCGCAACTTCTTCGACGACGCTTCGATCTCCGTCATCACCGTTCCGACGCGGCGCAAGAAATAATTATAAGCCACGACAGCGGGAATCGCCACCACCAAACCGGCGGCGGTGGTAATCAGCGCTTCGGCAATGCCGGCCGAAACCACCGATGGGCCGCCGGAGCCGGAAACCGCGAGATCGCGAAAGGCGCGGATGATGCCGACAACGGTGCCCAAAAGCCCGATGAACGGCGCGATGTTGCCCAACGTTCCCAGAACGCTCAAATAGCGCTCTAATTTCATCTTTTCTTCCAGCGCGGCGGCATCCATCAACTCCGTGACATTCTTCGCGCCGAGGGAAAAATTTTGCAGGCCCAAACGCACGACTGCCGCCAGCGGCGTGGTTGAACGCTGGCAAAACTCGATGCCGGACTTGGCGCCGCCGTCACGAACTTTTTTATTCAGCGTGTGAATGAACAATTCGGCGTTGATGCGTGTCCGCCGAAAATACAACCAACGCTCGATGATAAAGGTGATCGTAACGAGCGAACAGATAAAGAGAATAATAAACGACGGGCTGGTGCGAACCGTCTCCCAAAAATTCAGCTCCATGACGCGCTCCGAACCCTACGGGCGTCGCCGGCCCGATTAATTGGTTTTGATAAAAATGATCGGGTAAACAACTTTGACCTGTCCCTGCGTAATCGCGTCGTATTTCCATCGCCGAATGGCGGCCAGAATCTCTCGCTTAAAATCATCGATAATAATTTCGGAGGAGAGTATCACCGCGTTGGCCACGGCGCCATTGGCGCCGATAGTGACTTCCACTTCAACTTTGCCGCCAATATTCGGATTCGTTTTTAAATATTTATTGTAAAGATAAGTCAACCGTCCCATATTTTCCGACAACACTTTGCGCAACGATTCTTCCGTGCGCGCGCCGAGCGCTTCCTTCGAGCCGCTGACTTTGCCGAGCTGTTCAACGTTGACTTTGCCGGTTTTTGTCAACTTCACCGCGGGTTTGTTTTTGGCAACGTCGTTTTTCAAAATTTCATCGATACCATTTGTGCCGCCTTCTCCTGAACCAAACGTACTCATCGCCAACAACGCATTCATATCCATATCGTCCTTGCCGGAACCGCTGCGGCCAGTCGATAAACTTTTGCCCGTTGACATGACTTGATCAGATATGACTTGATCGAGGCCTTGCGCCAGATCATCTTCGATCATTGACAGCACGCCGGCTTTTTTCAATTTCGCCTCTTCGCTGCTGGCTTCAACATCGTCATCGCCTCTTTTTTCCCGAGGTTTTACCACTTCGAAGTTTTGAGTAACCATGCCCGCCGTCGGCTGGCGCCCCGCCGAGACGATTTCCTCCCATGATTGTTTGGGAGGCTCTTTTATCTCCGGCATCACGATTTCAGTGTATTTCATGAGGCGCACTGTTTGCGCCTGCGCTTTTTCGCGGTCTAATTGCTGGTAGGCAATCAAGCCAATGAAATGCAAAAACACGGCTGTAAGCAGCCCAAGCGCAAAGCGGCTTCGAGAGTTTTGCTTGAGAATCGAAGGCCACAGGTTTAGCGAGTCATCAGCAAAAACATAGCCCAACATCCCCTTGCGGTGTGGGGACATCGGCACGGCGACCTTCAATGGCCCGCGGGATTTCTCCAGCCACGTGCGCAACGTGACAGCCGGTATTCCGACAGCGCAGGCAAATTGCCGCCGCGTCAACTCGTCGTGCTTCCGCTCAAACCGATTGATGAGAAAATCTTTGAAAGCGTTGCTATAAATCGTGGCGCCACGATCTTTCACCACCGCGTCGGGATGGTCAACACGATACCGCAAGACTTCGATGGTGATCTGGTCTTCCCGCAAACGGCCCCGTCGCGGCAATTCCGCGCGTAGCAAAACCGCTTTTCGCCGCCGAAATTTAAACAACGACAACAGAGCACTTTTGAAGCGACGCTGTGTTTTGCGAAAGTAAGTGTGATTGGCTTTTGACAATCTTGCTCCAATCTTTCGTTAACCCACTTTATTGAAAACTATCGGATAGACGACTTTCATCTGGCCTTGCGCAATCGCTTCGTACTTCCAGCGCCGGATCGCATTTCGAATTTGCTGTTGAAAATCTTGAAGCGGAATTTCGGAGAAGAGCACCACGACATTTGCGATGCTGCCGTCGGGATTGATGGCCACTTCAACCTCAACTTTGCCGCGAATTTCCGGATTGGTCTTCAAAAATTTCTCATAAATATATTGCAACTGTCCGATGTTCTGTGACAAGACTTTGTAGAGCGACTGCTCGTTGCGGGCGCCCACTGCCTCTTGCGAGCCGCTCACCTTTTCAATCGGTGCAACGTCGATCTTGGTCTTTTTTTCAAGTCTGATCGCCGGCTTATTTTGGGAAACGTCATTTTTTAATATATCATCTATACTGGAATTGCCGCCCGAGCCGGCGCCAAGCTCTCCAAAGGCTAATAGCGCATTCGGATCAACGCTGCCGGAGCCCGTCTTGCTGCGGCCACCGCCGGTTAAAGGTTTATTGCTTGATATGACATTGGTGATGTTTTCGGCTAATCCTTCGTTAATGAGACGATCCATCATGTTGCTGCCACCACTGCTGGCGCCAGCGCCGCCAAGGAGCTTCAATACGCCGACTTGCTCAAGATCCACACCCGTCCCCTCTTGATCTTTTCCGTAACCCATTGTCTTCGAGTCGCGCGAATCTTTCTCTTCGCCTTTTTTATTGCCGCTGCTTTCTGCGTTTTCAGATTCGGATTCCGAAGATTTGTTGCCAGAATTGCTGGCGAGCGCTGTTGACTTGGCTTTAATCTCTTCCACCGGCTTGAACGTGGCCGCGATTTTCTGTACTTTCTGCTGCAATCTTGTTTGGTCGGCTTGATCCGGCGGCTTGATCTTGATCGTGCTGGCCCCTTGCAAAACCACCATTTGCATAATGAGCAAGCCGGCAACCAATCCTTTAAAAAACGGATCGTCCCTCATGCTTTTCATAAAAGCGCGCGTGGGCGAAAAGCCGTCGAACTGAATCACTTCCGCATTGCCGCCGTCAAAATGAAAATCGATACGAACGCCATCAAGGATCAAGTGGCCGGATTTGCCAGGCCGCAGCGGCAAAGCCGGACGACCATCACGCTTGGGCAAAAGATCGTGCAGCAGCAGATCGGAAAGCAGAAAACGGCTCTTTTCAAAATTCACCTCGCCGCGTGTTTCATCGGCCAAACGCAACTCGTAACCAGAACCGGTCGGAACAAACATGCGCAGCCGTTTGGGATATTTTTCCCCATACAACACAATGTCATTATCGGGACTGCGCCCTACAGTAAATTCATCCTTGCCGCGCAGGTGGCGATCCGTCACTTTGCCATTTTGCTCGATGCGCAGTTTTAAATTTTGCTTAAGCTTCATTCGGCAATATCCGCAGGGTTTATTCCTTTTGATAAACGGCGAGCAACATGTTGTTGAAGCCGACTTGTCCGCACGTATACATAACGCGCTTGATCACCGCAAACGAAGCGTCGCGGTCGCCCATAATATCCACTGTGCCGTTGAAGCCGACGCGCGTATCGATTTGGCCGAGCTGCTCGGAGAACGCGCGGCTTTGCTGCAAGCTCGCCTGCAGGGGCCGAATCATCAAATCGCCGTCGGTCTTGAGTTCCTCGATTTTCACGAGTGGTCTGTCATCAAACATCACCCACTCTTTGGTCACCGCGATGATCGGCGCTGAGCGCGGCGGTTTTAAGCTTGTCGATTCCGGCAGCGTCAAGTCATCCGTGTTGGTCACCATTTGCCCATCCGCCGAAAAACTCTTGAGCAGAAAGACTAACAGAATCGTGAACATATCCAACAGCGAGGTCAGGCTCAAATCCGCGCGCGGTTTCGGCCTCGAACGGTTGCCGATTATCGAAAGGGATTTCTTATTGGGATTTAAATTCAACATCTCTCAACCTGAGATCGAAATATTCGGAAAACCGGAATCGCGGCAACGATCCATGACCTTGATGACGTCATCATATTTGATCACGTCTTCCGGCTGGATGACCATATCTTCGGAATCCGGAAATTTATCTTTAATTTGCCGCAGGCTCGTTTGCAATTGCTCAAAATCATATTGCAAACCTTTCTTCTCAATGAAAGGAAAGGTGAACGTCGGGCTTTTCAGCTCGAAACCGTTTTGCCGAACCGCCAGCATATTGAGCACGAGCGGCTTTTTTTCTTCGCTCGCCTGCATGACGCTGCTGCTCGAGCTCTGGCTCAGCGACGGCAGCGACATTTCCAAAACGGCGAGCTTAATAAACGACGCCGTCAGCAACAGAAACGGCACCAAAATCAAAAAGACATTCATGATTGGCGTCATCTGCAAATCTTCGCTGCCGGTCTGCCGCGTTTTAATCTTCGCTTTCAAATTCATGTTCAGCCTCGGCCGCGAATCAGGCGCTGATAAATGCGCGCCGTGTTTTCGTTGATCTCATTGATGATGGCGGTCGAGCGCTCATTCAACATCGAATAAACCACCAGCGTCGGAATGGCGACGACAAGACCGAAAGCCGTGGTGTTCATGGCTACCGCAATACCCTGCGCGAGCAACGCCGCTTTTTGCGAAGCTTCGGCGGCGGTGACGGCTTTGAACGAATCGATCAGGCCGAAGATCGTGCCGAGCAGGCCTAACAGCGTCGCAATATTCGCGAGTAACGACAGATAGTTTGTGCGCTTTTCGATTTTGGGAATTTCATTCATCGCCGCCAGTTCCATCGCCTGCTGAATGTCATCCGGCGACTTGCCGAATTCTTCCAGGCCGGCCTTGGTGATGCGCGGCAGCGCGGCTTTGGAAACGCTGCACAATTCGACGGCGCTGGTGACGCTGCCCTTCTGCAGCAGCTCTAAAATTTTATTGACAAACGAGCTGGTATCGATACGGTTCTTGAAGTTGATGAAAATGAATCGCTCGATGACAATCGCCATAGAAACCACCATGGTAAGCAAAATGGCATGCATCCAACCGCCGCCGTCACGATAAAACGCAATAATACCGTCCATCTAAGTAAAGTCTCCTGAAATGTGTTTTGTTAAATAAAAATTTATTTACGGGAACCCGCGGAGGTTCCGGTCTTTTTCAAAATTGTCCAAGCCCGTTCGAGAAAATTCCGCTTCTCAGCTCACCAGGGAATCTGGCCTCGCGGGTATTTGCGGGAGCTGCGAGGAAAGCGGTCTTTCTCCATCGGCCGAAAGATCTCACGAAAAAACGAGCGGTCGATTTGAATGCCGTCGACTTTGGGATCGCTGCCGGGAATAATGAACAACGCCTGCGGCTTGGCGATGCTGCCGAGCACTTCGACTTTGTCGAGAAAAATCCGCACGTTTTTCCCGCTCTCGTCAATCACCGGCGCCGGCAAGGTATCCGGCGCAACAGTTTGCGGCGCCGGTTGCTGTTCCTGCGGTTGTGGCTGGGATTCTTGCGCCAGAACGGAAGTCGCACAGAAACAGCAAATGGCGCCAAAAATTAGGCCGACAAAAAAAATCAAACGCGATTTCTTCATAATTTAAATTTATCTTAATTCGCCGTTTCCGCCCTTGCTTTGGTTTATCGCTCCTTCTTCGCCGGTATCTTTTGGTTTTTCTTCAACGGCGCCGCTGGTTGGCATCACGCCATGGGCCGGGGCGGCAAGGCCCAACTCACCACCCAATACTTCCATGCGTTGCCGGCTCTGCTCGACCCACTGGTTGTTGACGCCGTTCTCTTCCGCCTGCTTGACGTTGGATTGATAGGCGGCAAATGCCTTCTCTTTGAAGGGGCGAATTTTTTGTTGAAGTTGTTCTTCGTATTTCGCCAGCAAATCCTCGGCGATTTGCTGCCGCGGCGATTCCCAGAAGAAACGCGCAAACTCCTCAAACGTCGCGCCGATTTTGAATGAGGCCGCCGTCGTCCAATCCGCCACTTGATAACCCGCAGCTTCCTTATAATCAGCCAACACTTCGTTGAACAATGCTTGCTTGCGTTTTAAGTTTTTATCGAGCGGCGCCTCGAGATTGACCCGGCGATACGTCTCATAAGTGATTTCACCGAGCAGAAACTGCGCTTGCGCGGGTATGTATACATCCACCGGCTGCGATTCGCGAACGTAGCGTTGATGGCTCTCAATCGTATTTTTAAAATAGTTTGCGGCAACTTGATAGTCTTTACGTTTGTAACAAATTTCGCCGGCACGGCACAGCGCTTCCAGATACTGTCCGGGGTCGCTCTTGTATGTTGCCAGATAGCGGTCATACGTTTTCAGCGCATTTTCCAAGAGGCCGGCATTTTCATAACACTGCGCCGAAGCAAACACGGCTTTGGCCGCATACGGCGAATTGGCGCGCAAGCTCACCAGCGCCAGATAATTTTGTGCGGCGCGAGTCCAATTGTTTGATTCTTCGCAAAGCATGGCCGCTTTGAACAAGGCTTCGTCGATGCGCTTCGAATTGGGAAATTTGTAGTACAATTTCTCATACGTATCAATGGCCTTATCCTTGCTTCCGCCCTGCTCGTATTGCAGCGCGGCTTCGACTAACGCCAGCTCGGAAATGGTCGAATCGTTGCCGGTCAAGGCGATGTTGTCAAAAGCTTGGGCGGCGGTCAAGGCGTCGCCTTTTTTCTTGAAACCTTCCGCCAACTTGAATTTCGCCGAGTTGATCAAACGATAAGCGCGCTCAACCTGGCGGGTCGAATCCGGATACTTTTCCACGACGGTGCGCGCCCATTTCTCGGCTTCGAGAAATTGCTCCATTTGTATCGCGCATTGCGCGTTCAGCAGATGCGCCTGCGCCACAAACGGGCTTGCCGGCAAATCCTTGATGAGCTTCGAATAAACGCGCTGCGCCATGGCAGGTTGCTGCAGGCCGAATAAACTTTCGCCGTATTTCATCAATATATCCGGCATCTTTTCGCTCGCCGGCAAAAGCTTGATGAAGTCGTTGCATGCCACAAGTGTCTTGGGATAAATCGAATTTGGCACGCGCAGCGTATCCGTCTTCCCGCTGCCCAAAAAATCGGCCAAATAAAATGTCGTCGTGTCAGTATTTGGCGCCGTGTTTAATTCCTCAAGATGCGCCAGAATGCGGTTGTATGCGGCATCCGCCTTGAACTCCGAGTTGGGAAAATTGGCGACAACCTGATGATACGCCTTGGCCGCATTCGCAAAATCCTTGATCTCGTAGTAACACTCGGCTTGATAGTATTGCACTTTTCCGGCATGTGATGATTTGGGAAATTTCAGCAGAAAATCGCTGTAACGCTCGATGGCCAAACGGTAACTGTTTTCGCTCATCTCCTTTTGACCGCGGGCTTGCGCTTCTGTCGCCAACGTAAAGAGCGTCTCTTCCGCCGAAGCCAACGCCTTTTCCCGCGCCGGCCCTTCGGGAAATTTGGCCAGCCAGGCGCCGCCGGGGCCGTAATTCTTGACCAGCTTCACCCGCGCTGCTTCGGCTTTTTCCATATCGCCGGCTTGCAGATAATTCGACACGATTTTGTTTTGAAAATCCGGGGCTTGCTCGTGGTACGGCCACAGCCGCAATATCGCGTCGAGCGTATGAATCGCTTCGTCGTAAAAATTTCGTGATTGATAGGTTTCGGACAGGCGCATAAAAATTTCGAGACTATACGTCTTCTGGCCGAATTGATTCATGAACGACTCGGCCTTCCGCGCGCCGCCATAATCGGCGAAACATTGCGCTACGTACTCAATCGACTCTTTGCGCAAATCGGTTTTGGTCTTGCCCAAAATTTCCGTGTCCGGCGCTTTATCAACGAGATTGATGTCGTCAATCAAATAAATGAACGTGCTGATCGCCTTGGAAAAATTATTCTGATTGTAGTACGACCAGGCAAGCTTGTACAACGCCATATCAAAGAAAGGATTCTGCCAATTGTTGAGCAGTTTCGAGTAATGATTGACCGCCTCGGCGTACTGGCGATGATCGAAATAATACTCGCCCAGGCGAAAATTGCTTTCCAAAAGATATCCGCTCTTGGGATATTCCGCCAGCAGCTTGTGAAAAAATTCCTTGGCGCGCTCGAGATTGTTTTCTTCAAGATGGCAAATGGCGATGCGATAGACAACTTTGTCGACGAAAGGCGCCGCAGGATATTTGTCGAGAATTTTATAGCCCATCTCGATCGAGGGCCGATAACTCGGACGCGGCATCGCCGGCTCGGTTTTGATTTCGCCCCCATCAAAACGCTTCAGCAGCGAATCATACTCCGTCATCTGCTGTTGATAAATATGCGTCGAACGTTTCACATACAATTCCACAAGCTGAAACATGACGGTCGGCGTGAAATCGCTGTCGGGATATTTGGTGATGAGCTGTTCGCCTTCGACGATCGCGCGCTCCAAATCGCGAATGTTGGGGCTGAGCGGTTGCGCAATAACCGCTGGTTTATTCGCATCAACGGTTTTATTGGCGGCAACCGGCTTGCCGTCGCTGCTTTTGGCCTTTGTCGAAACCGCCGGCTTTCCGGCATCCGCCGTCTGCACCTGGGCAACGACAGAATTTCCCATAAAACAGGAAACGATGAGCAGCGCACAAAGCATGTTGGTAAGCGAAAGTTGTGTCATATTGGTTTTCATAGTCAACCTCGTCCCTTCTCCAGGACAAAACCCTTCAAGCATTATTTCGGCATTCCTTTGAGAAACAGCGCCCGGGCCTTGCCGTATTCGGCATACGCGTGCCAATGTTTGCGCGACTCCTTTCGCTCGATTTCTTTTTGCATGAGTTCGATGTTATTCGAAGCTTCTTCAAACAGCTTGCGCTCGGTGACGATGTTTTCGATCAATTGATCTTGCTGGCGCGACAACCGGTTGTGTTCGTCTTTGATGTACTTTGGAACGGCTTTATCCAGGTTAATCTTCGTCAACAGCTTTGCTTCCAACATCAACAACTGAATTTTCAATTTTTCCATCGCCTGTTCTTGTTCGCGCAGCCCGATTTGCAGCTCAACGACGCGTTCGACGATGTTATTGGCCTCGGGATAGCGTTGGCTGATATAATCGTATTCCTTGAACGCGAAATCATAAAACCCCATTTGCAAATAGCATTGGCCCAGCAAAAAGCGGGCTTCTTCCACGAATTCGTCCTCGTCGTAATTTTTAATCAATTCATTGAGCGTGATAACCGCCGTTTGAAAATCATTCTGCTTGATCGCCGCCCAACTGCTCGCCAGCAGAGCATGCGGAAAAATTTCGTGATCGGAGTTGATACGGCGAAAATGGGCCATAGCTTCCGGATAATAGCCCAATTCGTAATAAATATAACCTAATGATAAGTGGGTGTTGTTGATAACGTCACGTTGTTCCGGTCGAATCAGCGGCAGGGTCAGCAATTTGCGCAGCGCAGCGACGGCCTTATTAACCATTTTTTTTTTAAATAAGCCAGGCCGACCGTATACAAACTATGGTCGAAATACTTGCTGCGGGCGCGCACCTTGCTGAGCGCGACAATGGCGTTGTCGTAATCACGCTGAGAATAGTAAGACATGCCGGCATAATAGCGCGCGCCGTCAATAATGTCGTCGCCGGAAAATTTGGCGGCGATGCCCGAGAAAAGTTTCAGGCATTCATCGTAGTTTTCAGTCTGATAGGCAATTTGCTGCAAGCCGTAAAACGCCTCAGCCGCATACTCACTTTGCGGATATTTTGTGAGCAAAAAGCGAAACATCTTTGCCGAGGATTTGTACATGGTCATTTGATACATGCTTTCGCCCAGGTGGTACAACACACCGTCGACTTGCGAGAAGGCCGGATAATAATCAAGCAAAATGATCAGCTCGCGCGCCGCTTTCCAATAGGCTTTCTCGTCGAAATTTTTTCGCGCATTTTGATACAGCCGCGCGGCCGCCCTGTCCATGTTGCGATCTTGCAACAGCTCGGGAACGCCATCTTGTTCTTGCGACCAGGCATCAACAACATTCACCAGGCCCAAAAGGCCTATACAAAGCCAGGTGTTAATAAAACGTGTCAATCTTATTTTCATTCCAATTCAAATCTTGTTAATGAATAACTCGCTTTTGGGTTATTCAAGGTGTTCAATCGGCGGTTTGTCTTGTGACGATTTCTCTTCGGTCGTTTTTTGTTCGACGGGATTTTGCTCCGGCGATTTGTCTTCCGGCGGCTTAACGTCCGGCGGCTTTTCACCGGTTTCGAGCGATTCCTGCATCTTCGTCAAGCTTTTTTCGGCGTTTTCCCGCTCAACCCGAATTTGTTCGAGTTCCTGCATGGCGCGTTTTTCTTTGCGCAAGCGCGCCGCGGCGTTGGGGCGGTGTTCCGATCCGCCATGTCCGCTGACTTGATAATTCAAGCCCAGGGTCACCTTCCAATCGGCATAATCTTTCTTGTAATCTCTGTATTTCGTATAAAGTGGGTCAAGTGGATCGATGGAGACGGCGCCCGGCTTATCAAGCCCAAAATCAGCGGCAAAATCTATGATGAAATTCCATGGGCCGAGTATCTTAATGCCTTGCGAAACACGCGTCGAATTTTCTTTGCGGCTCACAATGGGATTGTTCGCAAAAATTTCACCGGTGTATTCCGTGTAAAATACAATCGACCGGATGGGGAACTTCAACCCCACGCCGACAAGATATTGATCTTCTTCATCGAAGAACGGCTGATCGCTGAAGTCATGATCCATGTAGCCAAGATTCACATACAGCTTCAGCGGCACCAACGGGAACGCATCCGTCATATCCATGGTGACGAGACCGATGAGGCCGCCGCCAAATTTGCCGGACGAATAAGGCTCATACTGAACGTTATGATTCTTGGCGATGGGAAAATTCACGAATAAATTGAGTCCCGTTGAAAAAGCGCCAAAGGACAACGGAGTGGCATATTTCAACCCGACGCGCATATTGCCAGGCGGGCCCCACACATGTTTCTGGTCATCCTGATAAAGCACGGGGCTCACGGTCACTTCCGAGCGTCTGGAGAGACCGAGCGTAAAACCGAGGGATAAGGTGTGATCTTTGCCAAGGCTTTGATTGCGTTTATAGCGATCAAGAAAGGTTTGAAAATACGTATTAATGAAAAATTGGCCGCGGCCAATTGGCTCGGCAGTAAAAACCCGCATCAAGCCGCGCCCGCCGTAAATCGTCGTTTGGCCGACGCACGGCAGACTCGGAGCGAGCAGGAGACAAAAAACCGGCAAGAGTCGAAATACACGCGCCACGATGCAGTCCATTGAGGTTAAATGCGATGACTCAACTATTTATTTAACACCAAGAGTACAGGCAAACTTACACTTTTGCAAAATTATATTTCGCGGGTTGGGATTAAAAGAAGAGCAAATAAAACCACACGATAAAACTTCCTCACACCGCACAGTGGGAAGCACAGCAACACTAACACACACAAGTTTCATGCCATCTACCGAATGCGAAGAAGATGATGGCATGCAGTGAGAAAGGATGCCGGTAATAGCTTATAAAAATTGAAAGTAGATATGCGAGGATAGCCCTAATTTGTTGCATGCAAAAATTGAAATGCTGACTCACGCTGAAACACGGTGCGGAAGGGTATTTCGTTTACGTAAGCGAATTGGGGGATGACTCTGTCATCAGCAAGGGAGGCAAATGTGTCATTGCAAAAGTTGCTTTTTTAAAATAAACCCGTCGCCAGAGCCATTCAAAAGCCGCCGCTAAAATCACGCCGAAAACGGCGTCAAGCAAATAATGATATTGCAAAAAGAAAATGGACATCGTTAAAACTATCACCATCGGCATGAGGCTCCAAAACGCGAGGGGATGATCGTCGCGTAATGTCAGCAAGGCCACCCAGGCAACGGCGACGTGTGAACTTGGAAAGGCCGCGCCAACTACGGAAACGTAATTTTGCAGTGTCGCAATCATGTGATAAAATGGGCCGCCGGTAAGACTGAGCTGTCCGTTTAAATTCAACGCATGGCGTGGGCTGCGGGCTGGAATAATCATGAAAAGAACGTAACAAACATAGAAAGCCCAACAAAGCCGATTCATGAAATCGACGAAAGTCATATTGCCGGTGAGGTTTTGCCCGTTCTTGGAGGGGAAAAAATAATATCGCACGGCGATGCCGAAAATAATGGGATAATAACTCCAATACGCGAACGCCGCCATTTCTACCGACCATGGCGGCAAATTTTTTGCGAAGAACAGATGCGGCGGTTGCCCGAACAACCAGAGGTCGAACTGAATTAAATGCTTCTCAATCCAATAGGGAAAAATGAGATTGGCTAAATAGGTAAACTCGCCAAACAAAAAAAAGGTAAACCAAAGCAACGGATGCCAATCGCGCAGAAACTGCAACCATTTCGGAGGGATATAATGACGATGTGTTTGCGAACGCCATTGTCCCCAATAAATGAGCAAGACGATGGCGATGCTAACCGCCAGGTGGCTGAGAAGAATACGGTCACGAATGGGAAGAGATTTGGGCGAAAAAGCTGCCAGCAACAGCGTGAACCAAAGATAGCCGAAGGTTAAACGATCATAAAGCCGTAGGTGAGTCCAAAAATTTTTGAAGATCATAAATCGTCATCAAAAAACAGTGATCCAAAGTGGTGACGGAAAATTAGTTTTCACAACATTCAGCATGTGCTGCCATGACCGGCAAACGACGACGGTTTTGCCGCTCGACAGTGCCCCGCAGTGTGTTGGTGCCGGCAGCATTGATCCGCACCTGCGCAAAATCACCCGGCTGCACCGCGTCATCCCAAAACACCACGCCTTTGTTTTGATCCGTGCGGCCCAGCCACTCGTGAGGATTTTTCTTGCTTGGCTCATCTACGAGCACCTCGAAGGCGTTACCAATTTCTGCGGCATTGCGCTTTTTGGAAATTTCGCGCTGCAATTCGATCACTCGCGTCAACCGCTGCAATTTCACTTCGTCCGGCACATCGTCTTTGTATTTGCGCTCTGCTATGGTTTGTTTACGCTCGCTGTATTTAAACGTGAAAGCGGAATCAAATTCCACCCGGCGCATGACGTCCAGCGTCTCTTCGAAGTCTTCATCAGTCTCGCCGCAAAAGCCGCAGATCACGTCCGTTGTTAAAGAGGCTTCAGGCATGATGAGGCGAATTTCATCAACCAAATCGAGAAATTCCTGTTTGGTGTAAGTCCGGTTCATGCGGTCGAGCACGCTATCGCTGCCGGCTTGCAACGGCAGATGAATGTGCTTGCAGAGCTTGGGATTGGCTGCCATCGTATGAAGCAGCTTGCGCGGGAAATCTTTCGGATGCGGCGAGGTGAACCGCACCCGGCGGATGCCGTCCACCTCCGCGACCATCTGCATCAGATCGGCAAAATCGTGCTGCTCGAAACGATAGGAATTGACATTCTGGCCCAATAGCGTGATCTGCTTGAAACTTTCGGCGGCGATGCGATGCACTTCCGCGACGATGTTGTGCGGCTCGCGCGAGCGTTCGCGCCCTCGGGTGTAAGGCACGACACAGAAGGTGCAAAAATTATCGCAGCCGCGCATGATGGCGATCCAGGCATTGATCCCGGGCCTGCGCTGCGGCGCGATGTCGTAGTAAGTCTCGTATTCCGAGAGAGAAAAATCGAAACTCTTTGCCCCGGTCTCGCGCACGGAGTTGATGAGCAGCGGCAGGCGCTTGTAACTATCCGGCCCGGCGACAATATCCACGATCGGCGCGTGTTCCGCCAATTCCTGGCGGAGATTCTGCGCCATGCAACCCAAGACGCCGACGACGAGATTTTTTTGGCGGCGCTTGCGGCCCTTCAAATCGTCGAGGCGGTGATAGATTTTCTCGTGTGCATTCTCACGAATGGCGCACGTGTTCAGCAGCGCCACCTCGGCCTGCTCGAGATTTTCGACGAACGTATGCTGATGGCTGCGCAAGACCGAGCGAATAAGCTCGGAGTCATATTCATTCATCTGGCAGCCGAAGGTTTCGAGGAAGATTTTCATGCGAATACTTTGGTTTTTTGTCGCGTTTTCAAAATGTCTGTTTAGTTTAAGATTAAAATTCTTATTTTGCAGTAACAACTCTTTTTGACGAGTCGCGCTTTTTGCCATTGCCATTTGCCGCATTCTTTTTCAAACCCCGAATCAAGCTCTCTTCGAGTTGGAGCCGTTCTTTCACAATCTGTCCAATCCAATCCCGATAGTCGGAAAAATTATGCAACGCGGCCACAAACTTGGCTTTCTCAAGCCATTGGGGAGGCAGTTGCAATGTCGTCACGTGTCGTTTCAGGCTTTTAGGCTCTCCAGCTTTGCAAAGCTCATTAGCCTCTCGCTCGAGAATTTTGTCAATTTCATCTTCAGTATATTTTTGGCGGCGAAGCTCATTAGCGCGTTGATCAAACGCTTCGAGTTCAGCAATAAATTCCTCTTCGGTTTGATTGTCATAGTGATCGATGATTTTACGAACCTTTTGTTCATCCAAACCAGGAGGAAATTTGTTTAGATTTTTGCGTTTCATAACTTTTTTCTCCGCCTTAATCGCTTGAAAGCTTTCAATTCATTGCCTCGAAGTTCACGTGCTGTAATGACAAATACTGAATTGGGTTCTGGGTCACGAGTATAAATAACCAGCACGTAGCGTCCTGCTCGCGTTTGTCCTATTGCAGATCGAGAAGTACCTTCGGCTTTCGTATCATAAATGGGGTCTTCCAAAACATCCTTGACTTCATCTTCATTGATCCCATGATCATAAATATGCAGTTCACCAGTTTCCGGATCAATATAAAAACAAATTTTCAATTTTGCCCCTTTCCTTTTTTGCATTTACTCCGACTGCCAATCCACACCAGCCATTAGGCCTGCAATGGATAAATCTTCATCTATTTTCGGCCAATGTAAACTCACACCACCTCCGCCAATATCATAACGTTTTCTTTGTGCCGGCGTGGCTTCATACAACAATGGAAACCAAATAATCGGCACGCTAATGCTACGTCCATCTGTCAAATGAAGGTGCAACATCTCCTCGTCAAATTTTACGGCTTTTGCCAGTGCCGTTGTTGGTGCAAAAGCCCGCCGAGATTTTGATTTACTCACAACCAGCATAAAGAAATTGCTTTAGACAAAGGTAGCGACGTCACGTCGCCTGCCGTTTTTTAGCTGCTTGTATTATTTCTTTCTTCACTAAAACCAATCAATTCTTCTTCTGTTATTTCAATACTGTTGAGTGGTGGACGTTGAGATACAGGTTTATCATGAGGATAAATATCGATTGTAAGTAAAAATATTGTCTTGTGGTTATAGTTTACCTGTGGAATATCTCGCGAAGTCTTCAGAGAAAAGTTCAAATCGCGCTCAATGATTTTATAGATCACCAAATAGCCAAAAGGCTCGTTGTATTGTTGCGTATAAGTATAGATTTGATTGAAAGCCTTTTTGATATAGCTTTTACCTCGTCCATCTCCGTCAAATATCTTAGCTTCGAGTAGAAGAGGATCAGAAGTATTTTGGGCAGCAATAAGATCAATTTCACCAGTAATTGATGAAGGTTCTATTGAAAAGTCAATCCCTTGATCGTAAAGGTATGAGTATAAATCAAGTTTGAGTGAATTCTCACCTGATTTCTCGGTTTGACTTAATTCCCAAAGACGTTTTTTGTAGAACCATTCGCTACGGTGTTTATACCGAAGTAGTAAAGCAAGCAAAGCTCGTTGATCATCGAGCTGCTCATCAACGTATTCATAAAAAGGCTCAAGGAATAACTCGCGTACAATATCCAGTGTATCGGAATCATTTTTTACAACGTTAAAATAAGTGTTTTTCATTCCATAAATATTTTTATGATCTAACCGGCGCAAAACTTTGTAGCCGATAGCTGCCGCTTCCTCCTCGGTTTCTCCAATCTTCCACTCTCCTTTGAATATTTTATCTACGCTCTCTTCAAGATCGGTAAATCTAGCAAGTAACTCTTGAATAATACCATTAAAAGTAGGTTGTTGATCGAAAAAACGCCAAAATTGCCAAAGGGAAAACACAAATGATTCCGGCGAATCAATTGAATTCAGCCTATTTATACGCTTTTGCAATTTATGACGTATGCTTTGTAAAAGGGTTGGTTCCATTATTCACTTCCTATATTTTTGACTTTATAGGACGAGTTATACCCTGATTTTTTAAGTCATTCTATTGTTCTGTTAATGGTTCTTAGGCCTTTTTTCACTGTGTTGAAATGATCCAGTAAGTGGATGTTTTTTTTACAACCTCTGCAAATAATAACGTCTCGGATTTGAAACTGCCGCAGCGTCGCTGTGTTAAGAAACCGGCACGAAGGGCACTGAAAATTAACTTTAAGTTTTTCTATACGCATTTTTTGGTAGCTTATGTTATTGGCTCACGCATATATCCTCGCTACTCGCTTGGAAATCCCGCACGTCACCTCATACGGAATCGTCTCCAACCTCCGGCACCATTCGTAGATGGAAATTTCTTCGTCACCCTGTTTGCCGAGCAAAACCACTTCTTCGCCGGCTTGTACATCTTTCATGTCGCCGAGACCGATCATGATTTGATCCATACACACCCGCCCGACCAACGGGCAACGCCGGCCTCGCACCAAGACCTCAAAATTGTTCGAAAACCGCCGTGAAATGCCGTCAGCATAGCCAATCGGCAAAGTGGCAATCGTTGTCGCCTGTCGCGTCTGAAAAGTTTGGCCATAGCTGATAAACGTGCCTGCTGGCACTTTTTTCACAAACAGAATCCGCGTGCGCAACGACATCGCCGGTTCGAGCGGAATCGATTCGCTGGTTTCGTTGCTCGGATAGTAACCGTACATCATCACGCCCGGCCGCACCAGATTGAAGTAACTCTGCGGCAGATCGAGAATCGCGCCGCTGTTGGCGGCATGTAAATATTTAAAACGTAAATCGTCATTCGTAAGTTGCTGAACAAGAGATTTAAACTGTTCAAGCTGCTGATTTGCGTAGCTTTTGTCGCGACTGTCGCTGCTCGCGAAATGCGTGTAGATGCCAACCAGCTCGAGGTTGGGCAATTTCGCCATCGTCAAAATGACCTCGACGGCTTCATTCGGCAACAAACCGACGCGCCCCATACCGGTATCAATTTTGACATGCGCCTGCGCTTTACGGCTTAAAGCCTGCGCGCGACGCGAAACGATTTCAGCCAGGCGTACATCATAAAGCGTAAATTGCAAATTATTCGCAATGAAGCTGTCGATTTGTTTTTCAAAGAACCCGCCGAAAACGAGAATCGGCGCGTCAATTTGGGCGCGGCGTAATTCGACGCCCTCTTCCAAAAGCGCGACGCCAAGCTGTGACGCGCCGGCAGACAAGGCGGTCTGCGCTACCGGAATCGCGCCGTGACCATACGCGTCGGCTTTCACCACCGCCATCACTCCGCCCGGATGGACGCGTTCGCAAATGCGCCGCACGTTATGCCGAATCGCATTCAAATCGATCTCGGCGATAGTAGGCCGCCGCGCTTCGTCATTTTGTTTTTCAAGAACAAATTTTATCGAATCTGAATTTTCCATTAAAAAGCTTTTTTCGCAGCAGCGTTAGATTTATCGTTGCGCCTTTGGAATAACGAAACGATGCGCGGTATGCGTTTCGGAGAATTTGACCACTTTCACGTCGACCAGCCCCATTTTTTTGCCGGCGGCGAGAACGTGGTTTTCGTTAAAATTCTTTTGGCCTTTGGGGTTAACGACCCAAATCGCGCCATCTTTTTTGATCGAAACTTTGCAACGCGCCAATGCCGCCAGATCAGATTCCTTTTCAGCGCCAAGAAAAATCACATCAGATTCAGAGACGAGCCGATGATTGACTTTTGACACCCGCCTGCCCAAATCCGTCAAAAAATTTTCATCAGCAACTTTCAGCACGCACACCTTGTGTTCCGGCTTGACGCCAAGTTTATCCAGCAAACTTTTCGGATTGAGAATTTTTTGCAACCATTTCTCGGATTGATTGCCGACGTCAAACAAAGCCCGACGGCCATCGAATTTCACTTGCAAGGCTTCTTTCTCCAGCGCGGCAGCCGTGATTGATTTGAACGGCACTTTGAGTTTCAGATCGCCTTTGAACTCGAGATAATCCGTTTCGAGGAAGGCTTTGCCAGCGTAGGCTTTGCCTTCGTAAGTGAGTTTGCAATCGATAATAGCGCCCATAGTGAAGTCACTTGGTTTTATGCTCGGCTTACATAGTTGCTTAGCGATACACCTCTTGCCTATTCTTCTTACGCTGTTGTCCCCGCAATTTTTTAGTCGTGGCGTATTTGCCAGCGTGATATTCTGACATGGCTTGATGAATTTCACGCATAATACGCGGATTATTAAGCATCAAGGCGTCCTCGCGTTGAGCAAGTTTCTCGTCAAGCCACTCGCGCAATAATAGCCATTCACGAGGTTTTAGTGTTTCTATCAATCCCGTTACTGCAGAAAATGGTAACTGCAATTTTTTCTCTTGAATAGCTTTCTTCGCTAAAGTTTCCATTGTAATCTCCGTTATTGCTCCTCAATTTCCAAATCTTCCTCGACTTCCGCGCCGGCTTTCTTGTTGTAGCGTTTGCCCATCAAGTACGCTTTGATGAATTCGTCCAGCTCGCCGTCCATCACAACCTGAACGTTGCGCTCGACGACGCCGGTGCGATGATCTTTCACCATCGTGTACGGTTGAAAAACGTACGAACGAATTTGGCTGCCCCAAGCAATGTCTTTCTTATTTTTCTCCAGATCGCTGAGCTTGGCTTTCTCTTCTTCGAGCTTGAGCTGATAAAGTTTTGCCATCAGCAGCTTCATCGCCAAATCGCGATTGCGAAGCTGGCTGCGCTCGTTTTGGCATTGCACCACGATGCCGGTTGGGACATGCGTCAATCGAACGGCCGAAGAAGTTTTGTTGACGTGCTGGCCGCCGGCGCCGCTGGCGCGATACGTGTCGACGCGCAAATCCTTCTCTTCGATTTTGATCGTGACGTTGTCGTCAATTTCCGGCAGCACGAACACCGAGGCAAACGAGGTGTGGCGGCGTTTGTTGGCGTCGAATGGTGAGATGCGCACGAGGCGATGCACGCCGGCTTCGGCTTTCAAATAACCATAGGCATATTTGCCGCGCACTTCGACGGTCGCATCTTTCAAACCGGCTTCTTCGCCGGCTTGCAAGTCGATGATCTGCGATTCAAAGCCCTGGCGCTCGATCCAGCGCATGTACATGCGGAAAAGCATCTGCGCCCAGTCTTGGCTTTCCGTGCCGCCGGCGCCGGGATGAATGGTGATGATCGCATTGCGCTCGTCATCGGGGCCGGATAACATGCTGCGAAATTCCAAATCATTCACCGCGACATCGAGGCCGGCCAAATCTTTCTCGGCGTCGACAAAAGCGCTGTCATCACGCGCTTCCTCGGCGAGATCGAGCATCACCGCCGTGTCGTCGCGCAGCCGGTCAACTTTTTTCCAAGCTTCAATCCACTCGCGACGTTGCGACAAATCGCGCATCACCACTTGCGCCTTCTCGTTGTCATTCCAAAAATTCGCGGCTTGCGTTTGCGCTTCCAGTTGCGCGTTTTCTTTTTCTAATTTAGAGACTTCAAAGACTGTCCCGCAGGACAAACACACGGCGGGACAGTTCCTCGAGTTTGGTGTGCAATTCTTCTCGCATGAACGAAATCCTTTTCTGAAAAATTAAGGTTTGACAAGTTGCATGTAGGTGATGAGAAAACCCAGCAAGGTCACCATATTGCCAATGAAAAACGCAAACATCCATCTTAGCTGGGACGAGTGATACTCCGCTGAACGTTTTTCAAACTTGGCGTCCATTTCAGCAAGGTGTTTGTCTACTTCAAGGAAATGCTTTTCATTGTTGGCGCCGACTTCGGCAAAACGTTTTTCTATTTCGAGGTAACGCTTTTCGTTTTTGACGTCGGCTTCGAGGTAACGCTTTTCGTTTTTGACGTCGGCTTCGAGAAAACGCTTTTCGTTTTTTACATCGGCTTCGAGAAAACGCTTTTCGTTTTTGCTGTCTATCTCAGCGAATCGTTTTTCAGTTTTGGCTTCCGCTTCTAATAAACGCCGGTCAAGATATTCTCGAAAAGCCTGAAGATGCATGTCGAGTGTGTGCTCGAAGCCATTTCGTTGAACGGCATTGAACTCGTTCAATACATCGATGAACGCAGCTTCGGCCTCAGGATCAAACACGCGTCGCAACGCCGGCGGAATTTTAATCGCAACTGGCATGGTTTTTCTCCTTCCCATCAGTGAGTATAGTAAAGTATAAGAAAAAAATAACACGCCTACAAGAGTTTTTTGCCGCGAAGGGAATCGAAAAAGGCGGGACGCAAGAAAAAAATTCCAGCGGCAAAGAGATGGCCGTGATTTATGAGTCTTCGCCGCTGGAATGCTATGGAGGGAGGAGGCTAAAGGCGTTTCATTGTAAATTTTAAATTGAAAATTTTCAATTTAAAATTTACAAATCATGCTTATGCTGCACGAAATCCCTGCGCGGTGCAATCTTTCTATGCGGCTTCACTGAGTTCTGCGTATTCTTCGTGCTTCGGAACGCCCGGCTTGGCCTTTTCCAACGCACGCTTTTCTTGCTCGCGCACCGCGCGAATCCGCAGGTATTTGGCATAAGCGATTTCGTGTGCAGTTCTGGCTTTGGCGTGCCCGCGACAGACGGCGACAAAATGCGCCTGGGCCTCCGTCGTTGGCTGGCGCGTTCCGGTTTCGAGCGCGCGATAGAACTCGTAATACTTTTGCAACAAGACTTTTTCTTTTTGCGTCAACCGCAAGAAAGATTTTGACATGGCCGGACCTCCGCTCAAGATTGAGTGAGCAGCTTTAGGATGAGCGAATGGAGGCGCATCCGAAATTTCAATGCACTTGATCGCGAATCAGCGCCACGACTTTGCCTTGAATCGACCACGCTTGCGAGAGCGGGATGGGCGAATAGGCCGGATTTTCCGGTTTCAGATACAGCGTTTCGCCGCTGGCGATCAAGCGTTTCACCGTTGCCTCTTCGCCGGTGAGCGCGACGACAATGTCGCCGTTGGCTGCCTGCGTCGTCGAGCGCACGATCACGAGGTCGCCCTCATAAATGCCGGCGTCGATCATGCTGTCGCCTTGCACGCGCAGCGCAAAATAGGAGCCGCCGCCGCCGGTCAAATAATCCGGCACCGCGACATAGCGCTCGATATTTTGCTCCGCCACAATCGGCGAGCCGGCCGCGACGCGACCGACCACCGGAATATTGTCGGCATGGGTTTGGTGAGGCAGCCCCATCGGATGGAGCACCGTAATGCCGCGCGCCGCGCCGCCGCCGTGACGTTGAATGAAGCCTTTGCTCTCCAACGCCGCCAGGTGTTTGAAGATCGCATTTTTGGAGCGAATGCCCAACTCATCCGCGAGCTCCTGCATCGTCGGCGGAAAGCCGCGCTCCTTGACGTGACGCCCAATCAACCCCAGGATCTGCTTTTGTTTTTCGGTGATCTTTTTCATAAAATAATCCCTAATTGAGCCAGCCCTTTCACAAGCTTCATTTTTATAACTTGTGATCGTGTACTGGTAGTTAGTGACTTTTTGTTCGGTGCTTTGATGTTCACCAATAATATAATATACGGTGAACGGAAAGTCAAGAACTTTTTTTATTTTTTTGAAGTTTTTTTGCCTTGAAAAACTGAACTTGGCAAGACTCCGCTTGCGTTAAGCGTATTTTCTTTCTATCTTAAATGGAAAATTTAACCTCAGGAGGGTGTATATGAAGAATTTTTTGGCCTCATGCTTCATGTTGAGCTTGGCGCTATCGCTGTCAAGCTTCGCGCAGCAAAAGCCTGATGATGGTCTGTATCAACAAATTTTCAGTCGTACGCAAGAAAAGTTGAATGAAGCGAAGGCGGCGCAGGCGGATGTGCTGTCGCCGGAGGTTTTTGCGCGCGCCGCGAAAAAGTTCGGCGAAGCGCAGGAAGATTTCAAGCGCAACCGTGGCATCGGCGACATCACCAAAAAACTGCGCGAGGCCGAGGCTGATTTCAGCCAGGCCGCGCAAAACGCCAAACTCGCGAAAAAGGTTTTCGACAAGCTTTTGCAATCGCGCGATGAGGCGCTGAAAACAAATGCGCCGGAACATGCCGCGGGAACTTACGCTTCCGGCGAACAATTTTTCAAAGAGGCGATGCGCAAGCTGGAGACCGGCGATTTAGCCGGCGCCAAAAAGCGCGGTGACGAGGCTGAACGTTATTTTCGCGACGCCGAGCTGCAGGCCATCAAAGTGAGCATCATCGGCAGCGTTCGCGCGCTGATCGCCAAAGCGCAGGAGGCGAGAGTTGACAAGCTCGCGCCGTTCTCGTTTAACCGCTCCCAGTCGCTGCTCGCGGAAGCGGAAAACACTCTCAACACCAATCGTTACGCCGCCGCCACCGCGCGTGAAAAAGCGGAAGCCGCGGAGTATGAAATTCGCCACGCCGCGCATCTCGCCGAGCAGATTCAGCGCCTGAAGGCGGATGAGCGCGAATTGGAAAAAGTTTTTCTCAACACCGAAAAGCAGATTGCCGAGGTTTCCAAGGAATTGAACTTTTCGCCGCAGTTTGAAACCGGCATCGCCAAGCCGCTCAATGACCTGCGCAACGCCATCAAAACCCTGCTTGAAGAACAGCGCCGTCTCATCGCGGAAGTCGAGCAGCGCGACAAACGCATTGACGAGCTGAACCGCGGCCTCGAAGAGAAGAACCGCGAAATCAGCGCGATGCAGGAGGCCAAAACCGGCTTGGAATCCGAGCTGGTAAAAAAGCAGCAGCTTCTCCTTGAAAAACAGCGGCAGGAAGAAAAACTGCGCGGCATCGAAACCATGTTCGCGCCGACGGAAGCCAAAGTGCTTCGCGAGAGTGGCAACTTGCGTGTTCGATTGGTCGGCCTCACGTTCCCGTCCAGCCGCGCGACGATTCAACCGGAGTATTTTTCGCTGCTCACTAAATTGCAGCGCGCCATTCGCGAGTTTCCCGGCTCGAAGGTTGTGATTGAAGGCCACACCGACAACATTGGCAACGATTCGTATAATTTGAATCTCTCCACCGAACGAGCTCGCGCTGTGCAGCAATACTTGATGGCCAACATGGGCTTGTCCGAAGAACGCGTGCAAGCCGTCGGCTACGGCGAAGAACACCCGATTGCCAACAACCAAACCGACGAAGGCCGCATGCAGAATCGCCGAATCGATGTCGTGATTGCCGTGCAGCAGTAACGCTCGTACTTGTATTCTCATTCGTACTCTTACTCCTACTCCTACTCTTACTCGCTTTTAAAATTTTTTGATGCGAGTAAGAGTAGGAGTAAGAGCATGAATCAGGGGCGTCTTAAACATAAAAAGTGGTATGCCGAATACACCTGAGCCGACTTCTCCCAAAGTTTTCATCAGCTACGCGTGGAAGAATCAACCCCTCGCCAAACAACTGCAAAAGGATTTGAGGCGCGATGGCGTGGAGATTTTCATTGATTACGAAAAGATCAGCGGCGGTGACTCATTGCCGGATCGCATCAGCGCGGGGTTGGATTGGTGCAACACGCTGGTGCTGCTCTGGTCGGCGGAGGCGGCGCAATCGTACTACGTCTCGCAAGAATGGACCAGCGCCTTTCATCTGAAAAAGAAAATTGTGCCCTGTGTGTTGGATGACACGGCATTGCCGGCTTTGCTGAGCGGGAAATTGTATTTGGATTTCTCGGCTTACGAAACCGGCTATACCGCCCTGCGCCGCACGCTGGAAGGATCACGGACGGATAGTTCAACCGAAGCGGACAAATCGAAATCGTTGAAAGAATCTTTTTTAACCAAGCTCAAACGCAAGCGACAACCTGACGATGAAGCCATTTTGATTCCAAAAGGCGAACCGAACCCCGAATCTTCTGCCTCAGCATGGTGGCATCGTTCGAAAGTGGCGAATATAACGCTCGGACTCATTATTATTGCGGCGATCGTGTTTGGCGTGCGCTATTGGCAGGGTTTGCATTCAGAAAAGACGCCGATGCCTGCGCCGGCTGATTCCAGCGTCGTTCGATTGAAATCATATTTTCCGGCGCGACTTTATCTTGATGGGGATTCATTGAATGAAATCAAAGGCGGCGAGCAAAAAGATTATAAGCTGAAAGCCGGTCGACATCAAATTGAAGTGAAAGGCCCAAATGCTGATACGACGCAAACCATAACCTTGACAAAAGCCGAAACCCTAACGGTGATCTTTCCCTGGCGTTTCAGAAGCAAGCCCGATTTGAAACTTTCAGGCGACAGCGTCAAAGTCATGTTAAAGAAAATCGGCTTTTATTGCGCCCAGGCTTTCAATATTAAATGGAGTCATCCCCAAGGCAAAGGCATCGTCAACGCTTTTGTCACGCAGCAGGGTGATACGGTTGTCGTTGATCGAGCAACGAATTTGATGTGGCAACAAGCCGGTTCGCCGAAACCCATGACCCACGCCGAGGCGAAAAGATATGTTATCGCTTTGAACGATGAAGTTTTCGTTGGTTACAAAGACTGGCGTTTGCCAACCTTGGAAGAAGCGATGTCGTTGATGAAGCCAACCAAGAGAAATGGCAATCTGCATCTCGATCTAAAATTTGATCGCAACCAGCCGTGGCTTTGGACGGCTGATCGAAGCAGCAACTCTTTGGCGTGGGTGGTTGATTTCAGCCGCGGCGGATGTTATCGCGATCGCGTCGATCGTGAAATGTACGTTCGCGTTGTGCGATCAGTTCAATGAGTCCGGCTTTTCTTAAATCGGAAAATTCTCATTGCTTTTTCAAGTGTTCTTGGTTAATTTACTTGCGGACAGAGCATTCTTAATATAGAAAGGGAAAATCATGTCGACTGCTGTTGAAGCTTGGGCCGGCCTTGAAGAGCCGTTCCCAACAACCGAGCCCACTGAACCGCCGTTGAAAGCGGCGCCGCCACCCCCCAAATTGACTTTCGAGCAGGCCAATCAAGTGGCAGCGGGAAGAATTTTTGAGCTTATCGAAGGGAGGATCGTTTACAAAATGCCGGATGATAAACATTCAGATTCGCAGGGACGCTTGTGCACAAAGCTGGGTGTCTATTTCGAGACTAATCCAATCGGTCGTGTGCGCCCCGAATTTATGCTTCGCCTTTGGCCGGACAACAAGTATGAAAGCCGCATGCCGGATATTTCAGTCATCCTGAACGAAAGTTTTAAAGAAGAGCGCTATGGAACTCGCGCGCCGGACTTGGCGATTGAAATTGTTTCTCAATATGACCGCTGGAATGATCTTTTCGCGAAAGCTGAGTTGTATTTGGAGAAAGGCAGCCGCGTGGTTTGGATCGTTGATCCTTACCAAAAGGGTGTTATGGTCGTTACGCGTGATGACCGGCGCTGGGTGAAAGATACGCTCACTTGCCCGGACCTGTTGCCAGGTTTTTCTGTCAATGTGCAGGATATTTTCACTTGGCCTTCTGTAAAGGCGAAGTAGAAGTCATCTTTTCTTGTCGTGGAGAATGAACCATGCAATTCGCCGACCCTCGTACTGATTTTGCGTTCAAGCTGATCTTTGGAAATGAGAAAGCCAAAGAAGTGCTCATCAGCTTTCTGAACGCCGTGCTCGGTCTGGAAGGCGTACATGCCATCGCTGAGGTGACCATCCTCAACCCCTATCAAGCGCCGAAGATTTCGACGCTCAAGCATAGCTACCTCGACGTTAAATGTCGCGACAATCGCGGCGTGGAATTTGTGGTTGAAATGCAGGTGCAGTATGCCGAGGGCTTTGAAAAACGGATTCAGTATAACGCTTGCAAGGCTTATATCGGACAGATTCCGATTGGCACGGATTACCCCAAACTCAACCAAGTCATTGCCATCACCGTTGTTGATTTCTTCATGTTCAAGGAGTTTGATCACTACCTTTCGTGTCATGAGTTCCGTGAGACCATGACGAATAACTGTTACCTGGATCAAATTCGACATTATTTCATCGAGCTGCCCAAATTCAATAAAACGGAAGCGGAGCTCGAGACCACCATTGAGAAATGGTGCTATTTTCTCAAGCACGCCGGTCGTCTGGAAATGATTCCGGAGAAGTTGAACCAGGAGCCTTTTCGCAAAGCTTTTGAGATGGCGAATCGGGCGAATATGACTAAAGAAGAATGGGAGGAATATGACGCTGCGGGTGTGAAAATGCAAGACGAGCGTGGCATTGCTATCGCGGCCCGTAAAGATGGCTGGCAACAACGCAATCTGGAAATGGCCCGCGCTATGCAACAAAAAGGTATTGATTCGAATTTGATTGCCGAATTGACCGGCTTAACCTTGAACGAGATTGAAAAAGAGTAGAAGGTTTTAAATGGTTCGTGAATACCTTTTCTAACTTTAACTAACCCACAACGAGCAACCAACAACTGGCAACAATCTATCAGCGACAGGCAACCAGCTCCTGGCAATTCCGGATCGACCGCGGCGGCACCTTCACGGATTGCCTCGGCCGCTCTCCCGCCGGTGAATTGAAGTTCGCCAAAGTTCTCTCCTCCGATCACGCGCCACTCGAAGGCATTCGCAAAATTCTCGGATTGTCGAATCACGATCCCATCCCGCCGTGCGAAGTTAAAATGGGGACGACCATTGCCACCAACGCGCTGCTCGAACGCAAAGGCCGTTCGCATGCGCTCTTGATCACGCGCGGCTTTGCGGATATTCTGCAAATCGGCACGCAGCAACGGCCCGACATTTTCGAAATTCGCATCGTCAAACCCTCGGTGCTCTATCAAACCGTCGTCGAAATTGACGAACGCATTTCAGCAACCGGTGAAATCTTGCGTTCTCCCGATCTCCAACAAGTTCGGCAACAACTGCAAAGTCTTCTCGACAAAGGCATCGACAATCTCGCCATCGTTTTTCTGCACGGGTTTGCTTTTTCGCAACACGAGAAAATGGTGGCGTCGTTGGCGCATTCACTCGGTTTTCACCACGTTTCTTGCTCCCACGAAGTTTGCCCGGAAATCGGCTTCACCGCACGCGGCGATACGACGACCGCTGACGCGTATCTCACGCCATTACTCTTGACATATTTACGAACTTTACAAAATCACCTTTCCGGCTCCCAACTCGAGATGATGCAATCCAGCGGCGGACTCATCGAAGCGAGCCGGTTTCGCGGCCACAACGCCATTCTCTCCGGCCCGGCTGCTGGCGTGGTTGCGTGTGCACGACTTGGCCGCTGGTTTGGTTTTCCCAAAATCATTGGCTTCGATATGGGCGGCACCTCGACGGATGTGTCGCGTTACGACGGTGAATTTGAGCGCGTCTACGAAACCGTCACCGCCGGTGTCCGCATCAAAGCGCCGATGCTCTCCATTCACACGGTCGCGGCGGGTGGCGGCTCGATTTGCAAATTGGTTGCTGGACGATTGACCGTCGGCCCGGAAAGCGCCGGCGCCGATCCCGGCCCGCTGTGTTATGATTTAAAAAATGCCGAGGGCATTGCCAAAGCCACTGAGTTGACCGTCACCGATGTCAATCTCTTTCTCGGACGCTTGTTGCCGGAGAATTTTCCTTTCCCGTTGAATCGCGCGCGCGTCGTTGAAAAAATAGAAGAAATTCAGCAGCAATGCCATGCCGAAGGGCAAAATTTGAGCGCCTATCAAATCGCTGAAGGTTTTCTCGAGGTGATCAACTTGAACATGGCGCAAGCCATCAAAGAAATTTCCGTGGCGCGCGGGCACGATGTGCGCGAGTACGTGCTGTGTTGTTTCGGCGGCGCCGGCGGGCAACATGCCTGCGCCGTCGCCCGGCATCTCGGCATTCGGCGCATTCTGTTGCATCCATTCGCGGGTGTGCTCTCAGCTTATGGCATCGGCCTGGCGGATACGATTTGGGAAGGTTCATCGCCCGTGGCGCGATTGCCGCTCAACGAAAATTCATTGCAACAGATCGAAACGGATTTCCAGCGACTCGCTGACGAAGGGCAACAGCTCCTCCACGAGCAGGGATTTCAATTGTCTTCGATCCGCACCGCTCGCAAGTTGGATTTGCGCTACGCCGGCACGGAAACGCCGCTGACGATTCTTGAGCCAACGGACCGCAACTCTTGGCGCGAGTTTACCGAGAAGCATCGCCAACTTTACGGTTACGTTCGTGAAGGGCGCAGCGTCGAGATTTTGCAATGCCGTGTCGAGGTGATCGGCGTGACGGACATTGCCTCGCCTGTGCCAAGCGCAGCGGAAAAGCATTCACCTGTCGCGACACGATTTACGCCGATGGTGTTTAACGGAAAGGAATCGCAGGCGGCAGTATTTCGGCGTGAAGAACTGGCTGCAGGCGCTGAAGTCCATGGCCCGGCGATTATTTTGGAGAAAATTGCAACAATCTTTGTTGAGCCGGATTTTACGGCGATGGTCGATGGTTACGACAACATCATTCTGGCGCCGGCACATGAGGTTGCCAAGCCAATTTCCATTTATACAACCGCAGCCGATCCCGTCGCCCTCGAAATCTTCAATAATCTTTTTATGTCGATTGCCGAGCAAATGGGCAACGTGCTGCGACGCACCGCGATTTCCACCAACATCAAAGAGCGGCTTGATTTTTCTTGCGCGTTGTTCGATGCCGAGGGCAATTTGGTGGCCAATGCGCCGCACATTCCGGTTCACCTCGGCGCGATGGGGGAGAGCGTGCGATCGGTTTTGCGCGCGCATCCGGAAATAGCGCCCGGCGATGTTTTCGCAACGAACAATCCCTTCGGCGGCGGCTCGCATCTTCCGGACATCACCGTCGTGACGCCGGTGTTTGCCAGGCACGATCCCGCGCAGCCGATTTTTTTCACCGCGAGCCGCGCGCACCATGCTGAGATCGGCGGCATCACGCCAGGTTCCATGCCGCCGTTTTCAACTCGTCTCGAAGAAGAAGGTGTTTTGCTGGATAATGTGAAATTGGTCGAGCGCGGCAAATTTAACGAAAAGCTTTTTGCCAAACTTTTTACCACGGGGAAATTTCCAACCCGCAATCTCGCCGACAATCTCGCCGATTTACAAGCGCAGATGGCCTCGAATCACGCCGGCGTGCGACTTTTGGAAGAGTTGGTTACGCACTATGGTTTGGAAACGGTGATGGCGTATATGGGGCACGTGCGTGACAACGCCGCGCGACAAGTGCGCGAGGCTTTGCGCCGCATTCCAGCGGGGTGCTATCATTTTGCGGATGCGATGGACGACGGCACGCCCATCGCGGTGAAAATCACGATTTCAGGAGAAAATGCCATCATCGATTTCACCGGCACGGGAAATGAGAGCGAGTTCAATCTCAACGCGCCGCCGGCCGTGGTTCGCGCGGCGGTGCTGTATGTTTTCCGTTGTCTCGTCGCCGAGCGCATTCCGCTCAATGACGGCTGTCTCGCGCCGCTGCAAATTATTATTCCGGAGCGCTGCATTCTCAATCCCACGCCCGGTCGCGCCGTGGTCGGCGGCAACGTCGAAACCTCGCAGCGCGTCGTCGATGTGTTGCTCGGCGCGCTCGGCGTCGCAGCAGCGAGTCAGGGGACGATGAACAATTTGACTTTTGGCGATGACACGTTTGGTTATTACGAAACCATCTGCGGCGGCGTTGGTGCAGCGGAAAATTATCACGGCGCCAGCGCGGTACACACGCACATGACCAACACGCGCATTACCGACCCGGAAATTCTGGAGACCCGCCATCCGGTTCGTCTGTTGCAATTTTCGATTCGCCCCAATTCCGGTGGCAACGGTCGCTGGCGCGGCGGTGACGGTGTGATTCGGCATTTCAAATTTCTTAAAGACCTTTCGATTTCGATTCTCTCGCAGCGACGGCGCATCGCGCCATTCGGACTTACCAGAGGCGAGTCGGGGAAATTGGGCGAGAATATTCGGGTGTTGGTGGATGGCGCGAACGTGCGATTGGAAGGAAATGCGTCATTTCATACAAAAGTTGGAGAAGAGTTGATGATTTGCACGCCAGGCGGCGGAGGGTGGGGAAAGTAAATTTAGTTTTGCATTTGCTTTCTTAGAATGAGTTTTGTAAATTAAGCTTATCATAGCTACAAAACGCTTTATTCTTCATTTGGCATTTTTGCAAGAAGTTGCTCAAGCACACATCACCTAATTCAACGAGGGGAAAGATGCTGGCAGTCAAAGAACGAGAAGCATTACAAAAAAGTCTCGAACAAGCTTTTAAGCCGCGCGCTGCCCAGGTGCTTGTGAATGTTTTGGAACAAGCGCTCGAAGCGCGAAACGGGCATGTGACACGGGAAGATTTTCGAGACTTGAAGCAAACCGTGGCAGAATTGGCGGCGGCTCAGGCTCGCACGGAAGAGGCTGTAAAGGTTTTGACCGAGAAGCAGTCTCATACGGATGAAGCTGTTAAAGCTTTAGCCGTAGCGCAAGCGAACACAGAAAAGGCCTTACAGCAGTTGGCTCGCCAAGTCGGCGGCCTGAGCGACACCGTCAGTGGAGATATTGAAGACATTGCGTATATCGTGCTTCACGACGTTCTCAAGCGCGAATTTGGATGGGAAGTCGGCATTCTCGAACGCAGTTGGCAAACCTGGGACGGCGAAGCGGAGGAAGTGGATGTATTTGGTCAAGCCAGCGACCCGGCTCACCCGGAACAAAAGATTTGGATTGTCGGTGAGGCTAAACATAATATTACAATGAAAGAAGTGGAACGTTTTGTCAAACAAGTTGGACGGGCAAAGCAACATCTAATAGGAGATGTATTTCCCGTTTGCTTTTGTTACCGCGTGCGACCAGAAGTTAAAGCAAGAATAAAGGAAGCAGGGCTGCGGTTAGTATTTTCTTACGGCAAACTTGAATAAGTTTCACTTCGTTCTCTTCACAAATTTGGCAACCGCCTCAATTTCGTGTTACCGTCTCGCCGGTTTATTTTGTGGCGGCGCGCAGCGCAACGTTGCCGTGATATGGAGCAAACATGCCAAACCTTCGTGATCTTTTCTCCCAAGTCAAAACCATCCATTATACTTCCTCACATTTTAAAGTCGAACAAACCGTCGCCGGCGAGTTGCGATCAACGCTCGCTCGACAAGCGGAAGTGCGGCTTGCTCCGCAGTCGGAGGCGCCGGCGGGGACCGCAAGAATTGCCGTTGTCGATGACCCCACGAAATGGAAATCAATTCACGCTGCGCTTGACCGGAAGCGAGATTGGATGATGATGCGCGTCAAGCCGGGCGGCGGTATCGAGCTGCTCGTTTCGCGCCCGCATTTGCTTTATGGATTTTTTTGTTTGATTAAAGACGAATGGCTCAGCCGCGACGTTGCCGAATTTGCCAACGGGAAAATTCTCCACACCACATTTT
>Ga0247727_10003545_pt1 | contig 34390 bp, 35 predicted proteins | sample WisWelCaveWW1625_FD_202498 | JGI IMG/M metagenome (GOLD analysis project Ga0247727, IMG submission 202498) | Biofilm microbial communities from Wishing Well Cave, Virginia, United States - WW16-25 | ecosystem: Environmental > Aquatic > Deep subsurface > Groundwater > Cave microbial mat | place...
ATACAAGCGCTGCTCCCCGTCATTGCCGAGCAAGGTAGCGTGCCCGTCCTGCGCGAAACCGCCCGCGCCATCGTCGATACCGCCAAGTGGTGGCCGTGAGGCAAAAAAAGATAAAAAGTTAAAGAGAGAAAAAGAAAAAAAGCTTTTGAACGCGGATTACGCTGATAACACGGATTCTCACGGATTTTTTTCCATGATGCGAATTTTCTAAAAAACTCGTATATTGTTTTGAGTAAAACTAAACTGCGCTAATGAGCTTCCCAAATTTCAATGCTGAAGGTGATCTGCCGATTGGCGTTTATCGCGCCTCTTTGCAAGAAGTCGTTCAACATTTTGGCACGAGCACACCGAAACGCCTGCAAGTGACGCGCCGGCTTGAACGCATTTATAACATTGCTTTTACGACAGGTAAAATTGCACATTTCATCATCTTCGGGTCTTTTGTGACCGACAAGCCCGATCCCAACGATGTCGACATATTTATCATAATGGAAAACGATTTTGAGGCAAACACGCTTGTCGGTGAAGCGCGGATACTGTTTGATCATTTGCGCTGTCAGGCATACTTCGGGGCGAGTGTTTTTTGGGTGAGACGAATGGCGGCCTTGGGCGGCGAGCAATCAGCGATTGAAGATTGGCAAATCAAACGAGATGGCAATAAACGAGGCATCGTGGAGGTTACATCATGATAGCAAATGACAATGAATTGCAAGTGACTTTGGAGCGCATTGCCCGCATGCAAAAGCAGGTTGCGGAGTTGCGCCGCAAAGAAACAAATCCCACCAATTACCGTATGGCTGTATCCGGCTACCTGGCCGAAATTGATCGCATGCAGCTTGAGGTGCGAGAATATCTCCAATTTCATCCTGCTGAGTTGTTGGAAGAAACAAAGGCCGCGCAACTGGCCTGAGAATAAATTCTATTGGGCGTGAAAAAAACATCAGTTTGAAAAACTATCGGCAACGTTGCGGGCCGCTAGCGCGCACGCACCAAGCAGCCACAATTTCTCCAAGGCGGACAAGCGCTGCTCCCTATCAGCTAAAATCCAACAAAGACTTGATTTCCTGGCGAAAGCTAAGTATATTTCATTCCGTTCTGAATGAAAACCGGGCATTCTCATGGAAAAGAAACGCACCGAAACCGGCGCCAAAGCCTATCAGCGCACGGATGCGGAATGGCGCATCAAGCCGTATTCGGACTGGCATCGCACGCTGTCGAAAGATTTGCTGATGGTCGACGTCGACTTCATCGAGTGGCGCTATAAAGACGGCGAGCTCGTGCCGGTCGGCGTGATGGAAGTGACCCGGGTTGATGCGGGACGAAAGGTCAATCAACATTATCTCGACGCCATCATTCAACGTTATGAACTGCGCGATTTGCAAGCGCTCGCAGCGCGCCATGTGGCGACGGCGTTGCGAACAAAGGCCTATATCATTCTTTTCCGCGAAGATTGCAGCGAGTTTTGGGTTTATAATCTGACCAACCGTCGCGGCTGGTGGCATTTAAATCCAACGCAAATGCAGGAATTTCTGCAAAGACTGCAATGAATGAAAAAAATTTTTAACAGGAGAACCTGCATGATCGCCGACATCAAAAAACTCAGCCAGAAATACCAAGCCGATTGCGCGCAATTTTTGTGCGACCTCATCGCCACGCCGTCGATGAGCAGTTATGAAGAAAACGTGATAAACCTCATCCGTAAAAAAATGGAACAATTTCGTTACGACGAAGTCACGATCGATCCGATGGGGAATTTGCTCGGTCGCATCGGCAAAGGCAAAACTGTCATCGCACTCGATGCGCACGTGGACACGGTTGATGTCGGCAACGCGAGCCTCTGGAAAACCGATCCGTTCAAAGGCGTGATCAAAGACGGCGCGATCTATGGTCGTGGCGCTTCGGATATGAAAGGTGCAGTGGCGTCGATTGTGTTTGCCGGCCGCATCGTGAAAGAGCTTGGTTTGGCGGATGATTTCACGCTTTACGTCGTGTGCAGCGTGCAGGAAGAAGATTGCGACGGCTTGTGCTGGCAGTATATTGTGAAAGAAGACAAGCTCAGGCCGGATTGTGTCATCATTACCGAGCCGACGAACCTCGGCATTTATCGCGGGCATCGCGGCCGCATGGAAATGGAAGTGCGCACGCAGGGCCTCTCGTGCCATGGTTCCATGCCCGAACGCGGCGTCAATGCCATCTACAAGATGGCGCCGATCATTGCCGATATCGAGAAGCTGAACGAACGCCTCGCGTCCGATCCGTTTTTGGGCAAAGGCACGGTGACGATTTCAGTAATTTGGTCAACTTCGCCGTCGCTATGCGCCGTTGCGGATAGCGCCACGATTCATCTCGACCGCCGGCTGACAAAAGGCGAGACCATGGAATCTGCTGTGAAAGAAGTGCAGGAATTGCCGAGCGTGCAACGCGCCGGCGCGGAAGTCGTGGTGTTGGATTATGCCGTGCCGAGTTATAAAGGTCTCACTTATCCCACCAAAAAATATTATCCCACTTGGCTATTGGAAGAGAACCATCCGGCGATGAAAGCCGGCGAAGAAACTTATCGGCAGCTCTTCAATGAAGCCCCGCGAGTTAGCCGTTGGAATTTCAGCACGAACGGTATCGCGACGATGGGTATGCACGGCATTCCATCCATCGGCTTCGGCCCGGCGAATGAAATTCATGCGCACTCGCCGGAAGATCAATGTCCCATCGATCATCTCGGCAAGGCGATGAGTTTTTATGCGGCGTTTCCGAGGTTTTTTGTGAAGAAGATATGATTGATTTTTGCGTTTAATTGGGTTACATTGTGGAGAATTTATAAAATGGAATGGATTGTTGCATTCGTTTTTGTCGCATTTATAACAGTGCTCGTCTATAGCGGTTTTGATGCTATTAGAAGGTCAAAATAGCTATATTAACGCAAATGACTTATCTCAATGACGCTGCCTTGTGGCAAGCTGCTCGTGCGACCATGACCGTAGAACAAAGGGAACGTCTTCAGCATTTGCACGATGAACAACAACGGGAGAAATTAACGACTGAGGAACAGGCCGAAGAGCAGGCTTTGGTGTCGCTTTATCGTGAAACACTTCTGATTCGGGCGCAGGCGGCGGTGCTTTTGAAAATGCGCGGGTACAACATAGCTGACCCAGAACAATTTGCGCCGATAGAATGAGTTCCCAGTATATACCGACAAGGGTTAAATGTCATCGAAAATTTTTCTATCTTAAATGGAAAATATGGAAAGTGTGAAAACTCTTGCCCGTACGAGCAAGAAAAAAAATCGCCTCTCAGCGCGAAAACTGAAAATTGGTCGTGAAGCCGCCGAAATCGAAGCTCCGCTTGTTTAAACAGGAGAAGACTTACGCCTGCGCCGTAGCCTGCTTGAGAATGATTTTGGATTACATGGGTTTCGAGATTGATGAGCCTTCTCTCTTTGCCAAACCGACGCCAACGGCACAAGTGCGGATGACCTCGTTCACGCGGCCAACCAACTTGGTTTCCAAGCACCGAAAGAATACAGTAGCATCAAAGAGATGCAAGAGTATCTCAACGAGGGACTCTTCCCAATTCTCTACGTGAATTTACTTGCTATCGATGGCCTCGCTATTATACATGCGTTCGTTTTGGAAGCTATGACGCACGGGGCGGCGACGGTTTTAGATCCATGGCGTGGCCGGCGCAAAATTGCCTTGCAACAATTTAAGATCGCTTGGAAAAAAACTCGGAACCTGGCAGTCTTGGTAGATGAGCGTTAGTAGACAACTTTTCAAAACCCAAGGAGCAAACCATGACCGACGCACTACGCGGACGCGATTACATTATGACGCAGGAATGGAGCAATGACGAAATCGATCTCGCGCTCCAAACCGCCGGTGATTTGAAAGAAAAGTTTCACAAAGGCATTCCGCATCGCCTGCTGGCGGACAAAACGATTTTTCTGCTGTTCTTCGATAAATCGACGCGCACGCGCAATTCATTCGAGGCCGGCATCACGCAGCTCGGCGGGCACGCGCATTTCATTGATTCGAGCACCTCGCAAATTGCGCACGGCGAAAGCCCGAAGGATACAGGCATTATTCTATCGAGCTACGGGCATGGCATTGCGATTCGCCACGATCTCATTCCCGGCGAAGGCAACAGTTACATGCGCGAAGTGGCACAACATGCCAACAAGCCGGTGATCAACATGCAGTGCGACATCGATCATCCCTGCCAGACCCTGGCCGATTTGATGACGATCCGCGAGAAATACGGCAAAAATCTACGCGGCCTCAAGATCGCGGTGGCGTGGACTTATGCGCCGAGCTATGCCAAGCCGATGTCCGTGCCGCAGGGCTTGATCATGCTGATGACGCGCTTCGGCCTCGACGTGACGCTGGCGCATCCGCCGGAATACACGTTGATGAGCAACACCATGCAAATCGCGCGGGACAATGCGAAACAGAACGGCATCAAGTTTAACGTTGTCGATAATCTCGAAGACGCGTTCCGTGACGCCGATATTGTTTATCCGAAAAGTTGGGGCATCGAGTCGCTCTTTAAACAGCCGGAAAAAGCGCTCGAACTTTCCAAGCGTTACAAGTCGTGGATTTGCGACGAGAAGCTGATGTCGATCACGAAGAAGGAATCGATTTACATGCACTGCCTGCCGGCGGATCGCGGCAACGAAGTGACAGACGCGGTGATCGACGGGCCGCACTCGGTGGTGTATCAAGAGGCCGAGAACCGGCTGCACACGGCAAAGGCGATTATGGCGCTGACGATGTGAGTGAGGTGAAATATGAACGGCAAGAAAAAGGGGATTATTTTACTTGTAGAAACTCTTCGAGTGAGATATCTGCTTGTCGCAAGATGCCGGCGAGTGTCCCTTTTTTCACGGTTCTGTGGTTTGGCACGCTAAGTGTCATGGCGGGTGGTATCTGGCGTCGTAGCATCATGTGGCTTCCGACCTGCCGGTCAAATTCAAATCCAAAAGGCCGCAGCCGTTTGACGATTTCGCGGCCGGAAAGCGCCGGTATCTTGCTCATGCTGCAATCTCGACCATTTCTTCAAGAATGTCGCTTGGTGGAATAAAGTCGCCATATTTTTTTGAAACCTCGATCCATCCGCGAATGGCCTCTCGTATATTTGCCAATGCCTCTTTCTTGGTATCGCCTTCACTGATGCAGCCCGGAAGAGCCGGCACGATAACGGTATAACCGCCTTCCGCTGCTGGTTGAAGAAGGACGCGATAACGGAGTTTTTTGTTCATTGTTTTGGCCTTCATTTAAGTAAGTTCTTGGGTCAAAGCCAAAATTTACGAAATCTTTTTTGAATTTTCAATACGAAATTTTTATTTTGCCATAGGGACATTTATGATCAACTGGAACAAAAACCAACATTACGCCAAAAACATTTTCGAGGCGATTGGCCGCACGCCGCTGGTGCAATTCAATCGCATTCCGAAAAGTGAAAATGTTTCCGCAACAATTTTGGGCAAGCTCGAATGGTTCTCGCCGTCCGGCAGTTTGAAAGATCGCATTTATTTTGAAATGTTCGAACGCGCCGAGGAACGCGGTGAGTTGAAGCCCGGCATGACGGTGCTGGAATGCTCGACGGGAAACGCCGGCATCGGCTGCTCGTTCGTCGCGGCGGTGAAAGGTTATCCGTGTATCATCGTCATGCCCGAGGGCATGAGTGAAGAACGCAAAAAGCTCGACATCGCTTACGGCGCGCAATTGATTCACACCCCCGGCGGCGAGAGCGACGTGGATTTGGCGCTCAAAAAATTAGCCGAGATTCGCGCGAAAAATCCGCGCCAATATTGGGTGCCGTCACAGTTTGACAATCCCGACAACATTGCGGCGCATTACAAAACCACCGGCCCGGAAATTTGGGAACAGACCGCAGGCAAAGTTGAAGCGTTCATCGTCACGCAGGGAACAGGAGGGACGTTGACCGGCGTTGGCCGCTATTTGCGCGAGAAGAATCCGAACGTCAAACTCTATGCGGTTGAGCCGGCCGAATGCCCGATTCTCGCGCACGGCAAATGGGGCGAGCACAAGATCGAAGGTATCGGCGACGGCTTCATTCCAAAAGATCTCGACGTGAGCTTGCTCGATGGCGTCATCACCACGACTTCCGACGAAGCGATTGCACTGGCGAAACGCATGAGCCGCGAAGAGGGCGTTTTCTGCGGCATTTCTTCCGGCTCGAATTTAGTCGCATGTTTGAAATTTGCCAAAAAGCATCCCGAAATAAAAATGATCGCGACGATGATCAACGACACCGGCCAGCGTTATTTTTCCACCGAGCTGTGCGGCAATCCGAAACACGTGGAGATTCCCGAGCGCGAGCACGTGCTGGATGATTATACGAAAGAACAGTTGCAGAAATATCAGGCGCGGTGGGAAGTGATTGAGTAGCCGCTCTTGCAAATGATGGATAAAAGTTTTATATTCACTTGAGATGATTTCTTAAAATGAATATCAGCAGCCTGCATGCGGCCATCCAAGAAGAACGAATAGAATGGCGAAAACACGCGCTACAACGCCTCGCGGAACGTTGCATTCTTCAAAAAGATGTGCTGGAAGTTATTTCATCGGGTGAGATGATTGAAGATTATCCCGATGACGAGCCTTGTCCCAGTGCTTTGTTTTTGGCGTTTATTATGGACAGGCCGCTTCATGTCGTGGTTGCGTATGACGAATCCGATCATCGCGCCTACATTATCACAGCGTATCAGCCTTCGTTGGAATTTTTTGAAACGGATTACAAAACCAGGAGAGTAAAATGAATAATTCGAGTCATGAAAGTCTGTGTCCGATTTGCGGCGGCCGCAAGCACCCTGGCACTACCACGTATTCAGTTGATTTGGGAACCGGCGTGGTCGTGGTGCGTAGCGTTCGGGCGCAAATTTGTTCGCAATGTGGCGAAGAATGGATCGATCATCAAACGGCGCAAAAGCTGGAAAGGATTGTTGAAGAAGCTCGCGTCAAACAGCGTCAAGTTGAAGTTTTAGCTTTTTAAAGAAAAAATTCAAGTGCCGCGCTTTGATTTGGCGGAAGCCATGGTTTTTTGAGCGCGCGGCGTATTTGTATCCGTACATCATCACGAGAGGATTTCATGACGAAATTAGACAAAGAACTTTATCGCCAAGCACACGCGTGGTACAGCCAGTGGAACCAAGCCGAGCTGGAGGACGACCTTCGCACGGCGGGAAATTTATCGCCGCAGCAAACGTGGCGGCAATATGTCGATCTTTGGGAGTTCTGCATGAAGCTTTCCCCTTCACTGAGTGCATTGCAAGAGAAACAGCGCGGGAGCGAGTTAGATCAATATTATGCCAATATCAGAAGGTTTGAATCATGGAGGCGCGCGCGTGGAGAAACAACTTGAAAGGCCTTTGCGCACGGCAATCGCTTTTCTCGAAGGGCAAGGTTATCGTTACGCCGTTATCGGCGGTATTGCTTTAGCGCAATGGGGAGTCGTGCGTGCCACCCGTGATGTTGATATCAAAGTTTTTGTTCCCAACACTGATTATGCGGGCGTCCGCGAGGCCTTGCGAACAGAATTTCCCCATCGTGCTCGGCAACACGCTCCCGACAATCCTTTGATTGTTGCCGTCAATATTGATGATGTTATTGTAGATTTTTTATTGGCGGTGCCTGGCTATGAAGAACAGATCATTGAGCGGGCTGTTCGTCGTGATCTGAACGGCTTCTCGGCTTGGATTTGTTCCGCCGAAGATTTAATTATTCAAAAGATTTATTCCGGCCGGGACAAAGATTGGCCCGATGTCGAAGCTCTCCTAATTGCACAAGATGGCAAACTCGACGAAGCTTACATCGAAGATTGGCTCGAACAATTTGCCGAAGTGCTGGAGAAGCCGGAAATCTTAACGAAGTATCGGCAGTTGATTGAGAAAATCAAAATGATGCGCGCAAAATGAAACGGAGGGAATTGTGCCCGCAATAAATTACCTCGACTTTGAAATCGAAATCAGCCCCGGTGCGGGGCGCGAGTATCCGGTGGCGATTGTGCGTTCGCCGGCGGGTGAAGCGCGCGAGGTGATGCGATTTCCTTACGATGAGCTGGCGCTGAAAGATCGGCTGCAGCATTTGCAGATCGCGCTGCTGCGCTCCGGCGGCAAGCGCCGCTCGTATCTTTCGCCGGAGGAGCAGACCGTGCAGGAATTCGGCCAAAAATTGTTCGATGCGCTGTTTACCGGCGAAATGCGCAGCCGTTACGACGTAAGCCAACGTGAAGCTGCGCAAAAAGGTTTAGGCTTGCGATTCAAACTGCGCATCCAATCTCCCGAATTGGCGGCGCTGCCGTGGGAATTTTTGTACGATGTACGTCAAGCCGAATACGTTTGCCTCTCGCGCAGCACACCGGTGGTGCGTTATCTCGAATTGCCGCAAATCATCCAACCGCTCACTGTGGCCCCGCCGCTGCGCATTCTCGGCATGATGGTCAGTCCGAGCGATCTTCCACCGTTGGATTTAAACAACGAAAAACACCGCATCGAAGAAGCCACACAAAATTTGCAGAAGAAAGGCTTGGTGGAATTGACGTGGCTGGAAGGCAAAACCTGGCGTGATTTGCAAAAAGCCATGCGCGCCGGGCCGTGGCATATTTTTCATTTCATCGGCCACGGCGCGTTTGACCGCAACGCCGGCGAAGGTTTGATTTTCCTCGAAGATGAAGATAGCGCTTCCCATCGTCTCACCGCCACGCAATTGGGCCGTTTGCTCGCCGATCATCATTCGTTACGGTTGGCGCTGTTGAATGCTTGCGAAGGCGCGGCCGGCAATGAGCGCGATATTTTCTCCAGCACCGGCGCGATTTTGGTGCGCCGCGGCCTGCCTGCGGTGTTGGCGATGCAATACGAAATTACCGACCGCGCCGCGGTGGAATTTAGCCGCTCGTTTTATGATACTTTGTCCGAAGGCCTGCCGGTGGACGCCTCGGTGGTGGAAGCCCGCAAAGCCATCAGCCTCGCCGTGAACAACACCGTGGAATGGGGCACGCCGGTGCTTTACATGCGCGCACCGGATGGGAAAATTTTTGAGGTCGACAGCGCCAAAGTTATTGCGCCGCCTCCGCCAAAGATAACCGCGGTTCCCCAAGAAACCGAAGAAGAAAAACTGTACGCGAAATTTAAAAATGAAGGCGATGCGTTATTTGGCCAAGGCAAATATGTTGAAGCGAAGTTTAAATATGTTTCCGCTTTGGCGCAAAAACCTGACGATCAGTATGTCGACGAGAGAATAACTGCTTGTGACCATGGAGTGGCCGAGGCAGAGCGAACGAAACTTTATACCCAATACAAAAATGAAGGCGATGCCTGCTTCGACCGCGGCGAATACCACCGCGCGAAATTTTTTTTCGAGCAGGCGCGTACGCAAAGGCTCAACGATCCATACGTTGCCAAACGCCTGCAGGCCTGCGATAAATTGGTTGTTAAACTAACGCCGCCGGATATGGTGCTCATTCCCGCCGGTTCTTTTTTGATGGGCAGCGATGACGGCGAAGCAAATGAAAAACCGGTGCATGAAGTTTATGTCGATGCGTTTTACATGGACAAATATGAAGTCACCGTCGCACAGTTCAAGAAATTTGTCGAGGCCACCGGCCACAAAACCGACGCGGAAAAAGAAGGTTCGAGTTACGCTTGGACAGGAAAAAAATGGGAAGAGAAAAAAGGCGTCAATTGGCGGCACGATGCGGAGGGAAAAAGTATTGGCAGTAACAACATGAATCATCCCGTCATTCACGTCAGTTGGAATGATGCGAAAGCTTATGCGCAATGGGCGGGCAAACGTTTGCCGACCGAGGCCGAATGGGAATATGCCGCGCGCAGCGGCAGCAAAGGTTACAAATATTCCTGGGGCAATGAAAATCCCGTGGGGAAAAAGGGCGGCAACATTGCGGACGAAGCGGCTAAACGGTCTTTGGGTTGGACGAATACCTGGGAAGGTTATGACGACGGCTTTGTGTTCACCGCGCCAGTTGGTTCATTTGACCCCAATGAGTTTGGGCTGTATGACATGACGGGCAATGTGTGGGAATGGTCTGAAGATTGGTTTGATGAGAATTACTACAGCAAGAGTCCGAAGCAAAATCCCAAAGGTCCGGATAGTGGTACTTCTCGGGTGTTGCGCGGCGGGTCGTGGGACGGTGGTCCACGGAGTGTGCGCTGCGCCGACCGCGGCAACGACGAGCCGGCGGACCGCGACGTTAATGTTGGTTTTCGTTGTGCCCAGGACGTTCGTTAATCTTTGAGCTCTTTTTACCCTTTTTACGCTTTTATGCTTTTCAAGCTTTTATCCTTTTAAAGCGAGCGAAGCGAGCGCCTCGAAAATTTTTTAGAAAAACACGATATGCCTCAATATGAAGACGTTCTCACATTATCATAATCATATGAGTTTTTGAAATACCTTGTTCCAATCTTATCGAAATTTCCACGTGACCAGAAATTTCTGCTGGCCGATCGCATGCAAAATTTGATGCATGATGTTCTGGATGATTTTATTGCGGCATATTACACTCCGTTGGGGCTTTTGCATTCAAGGCGTCATAATTCCCAGAGTTTCACTCTGGGCTGGCACATGATGCCCCTTCGGGGCATGTCATCATCAGGCGGGAAGTCGCGCCTCGAACCTCGCCCTCAAACATTTTCTTGTTGAGCACTTTAGAAATTGCCGCTTGCCCCGAAGGGGCCAAATATCTCAGCCCACGGGCAACGCCCTGGGAAAAGAATTGTTTTTAAATAACAAAAAGCCCCAACGGGGCGTTATAAAAAACACAACATCAAAACGAAAGGGGTACCACATGTTGCAAAGCCTCGCCCGTATTTTGGTGCACATCGTTTTCAGCACCAAACACCGCCAACCCCTCATCCAACCGGAAATTGAAAATGAGTTATATAGCTACATGGCCTCGATCTTCCGCGTATACGAATCGCCGGCCATCATCATCAACGGCGTGGAAGATCACGTTCACAACCTTTGCACGCTGTCCCGAAAAATCGCGTTGAGCGATCTCATTGAAAAAGTCAAGAAAAGCTCGTCCAAATGGATCAAGACCAAAGACGCGGCATATAAAAATTTCTATTGGCAAAACGGATATGGCGCGTTTTCCATCGGTGAATCCAATGTTGAAGCGCTCAAAACGTATATTGCGAAACAAAAAGAGCATCATCGCCAAAAGACGTTCCAAGACGAGTTTCGCGAGTTTTTCCAACTTTATAAAATCGAATATGATGAAAAATACGTGTGGGATTGAGTCGTATTTCGCCCCGTTGGGGCTTTGGCTCCGCGATGGCGCCACATTTCCCAGAGTTTCACTCTGGGCGCTGGCATATTATGCCCCTTTCGGGGCTTTTTCGTCGAGGGCTGCAAGCAGACGGGAAGTAGCGCGTCGAACCTCGCCCCCGGACATTTTTGGTGGCCATTAAAAATGGCGGCCATTTGGCATTAACTTCGGGGCTCATGAACATGGGCTTTCGTTCTAATATCGAAACGTCCCCCTTCGGGACGAATTTCGGCAACTTATGAAACTCCTCTTCTCCGAAGCCGCTCCTGATTATTCTCATTATATTTTTCCCTATGCGATTTGGGCCTTTCCCGATGCGGGGGAGCGGCCGCATCATTTCTTCGAAAAAGGCTTTCTGCCTTCCTCAAAAAATCTGGAGCGCTTTTATTTGTGCCGCAGCGTGCGGGTTGCTTTAAAAAAATTCTCGCTTTCGTCGGAAAATCGGCGGGTGATGCGCAAATGCGCAAATATTTCATTTCAATTGGCGCCGCGAGAAAATTTTGTTTTCAATGATCGCTGGCGCGAGTTCTGTCTCAAATACGCCGACAGAAAATTCGGCAAAGAGATTATGACCAACGCGCGGCTCGATAATTTGATGAACTCGAAAATTACTTCGCATCTGCTGCGCTTTTATGATAACGAAGCGAACAAAGACGTCGGCTTGGCGACACTTTATCTCGAACCGCCGCAGGCCGCGCAATATTACTACGCCTTTTACGATCTCGATTACCATCGCCAAAGTCTCGGCATGTTCATGATGACTGCCGCCGTCGATCATTTTGCCAAAGAGAAATTTGAAAATATCTATTTGGGCAGTTGCTACTCGCAAAACGCGCTGTATAAAACGCAATTCGCCGGCGCGGAGTTTTTTAACGGCGCCTGCTGGTCGCGCAACTTGGATGAGTTGAAATATCTCATCGCTCGCGGCGGCCAGCCGATCGCGCAACATCTATTTGAATCCGAAGATTATTTGCATCAATTTTATGAAAGCGATTTGGGGAGATTGTTGGAGAAATCTGTCTTCAAATAGTGAAGCGCCGTCTGGCGCCAGTCCGGCGGCGGGGAACTTTTACGTTCGCCAACGGTAAAAAGAATTAAAAATCGAAAGCGGTTGAAGACGAAGCCGGCGGTATGTGATAAAAACATGATGATGAGGCGACAAAAATTGCCAAAAAATTCTCTTGACTTTTATAATCATCATCACTAATATTGCTTACAATCTCTTCTAATTGATCTTTGTCTCTTGCGAGTCGAAATTCCAATGGATTTCGACTTTTTTTTTCTCGAGGAAGACGTGCAAATTTTACTTTGGCGTGTTCATTACTCACACGTGTAAGATATGTTGACATGCCTTCGCGGGGGCAGGAGACATTACCTCACAAATCGTTCTCGCGGGCAGAATGAGTTTACGCCCCAAGCCGGAAACGGGGGAAGCTGTTCTGCAAATTCACTATCGGTTTAGCGCCGCGCAGGATTTGCGCTGAACGCAGCTTGGCTTGGCAAGGGGTGGTGAAGCTGGCGTGTCTGTCCGTTACCTACCGCTGATCTGTCGTACACGTGGTTGATTTTCCAGAGGAAAAGTTCTTCGAAAAAATGTGGAAGTCGTCATGTCAGGAGTCTAACTGACGACATCCGTCAAGTGGTGTAGCAATTGCGTCTGAGTAAATCAAGCAGCACACGCGCGAGTGTCGTTGCGATGTCATTTTGTCTATATAGAAAATTTGCCGGAATGGAGGTATAACAATGGACGAAAAAGCACCAGCATCTTCAAACAACAATATTATCGATCTCATCGGCAACTTGCAGGATACCCAAGGGTATCGTGAGTTGCATTGGGAAGGCAGCTTGGCGGAATATCTCGACGTCGTTAAAGCGAATCCCAAAGTGGCGCGCAATGCTTTTCAGCGCATTCATGACATGATTCTAAGTTACGGCATCGAAGAAATCAACGAGCACAAAGAGAAACTCATCCGCTACAAATTTTTCAGCGATCCCATTGACAACGGGCGCGATGCGGTGTATGGTCTCGAGCGTTCGTTGATGAAATTTGTAAACTTGTTCAAATCGGCGGCCAAAGGCTACGGCACGGAGAAACGCGTTTTTCTGTTGCACGGCCCGGTCGGTTCGGCGAAGAGCACGATTGCGCGTTTGTTGAAAAAAGGTTTGGAAGCGTATTCCACGACAAAAGACGGCGTGTTGTACAGCTACGCGTGGAAGCAAGAGAGCAACGGCCAAGTCACCTGGGTGAATTGTCCGATGCATGAAGAGCCGTTGCATTTGATACCGGAACAATTTCGCGGCCGGGTGATGGAGGAATTGAATAAAGATCGCCCCGCCGACGCGCACGTCCGGATCGTCGGCGAGTTGTGTCCGTTTTGCCGGCAGACCTTTCGCGAACACTTGAGCAAATTCAACGGCGACTGGACAAAAGTCATCGGCGAAGTCAAAGTGCAGCGTTTGTTGCTTTCGGAAAAAGATCGCGTCGGCATCGGCACGTTCCAGCCCAAGGATGAGAAGAATCAGGATTCGACGGAGCTGACGGGCGACATCAATTATCGCAAGATTGCGGAATACGGCTCGGAGTCCGATCCGCGCGCTTTCAACTTCGACGGCGAGTTCAATATTGCCAATCGCGGCTTGGTGGAATTTGTCGAAGTGTTGAAACTCGATGTGGCGTTCTTGTATGACCTGCTCGGCGCCTCGCAAGAGCACAAAGTCAAGCCGAAGAAATTTGCGCAGACGGATATCGATGAAGTGATCATCGGCCACACCAACGAGCCGGAATACAAGAAATTGCAGTCGAACGAGTTCATGGAAGCGCTGCGCGACCGCACGGTGAAAATCGACGTGCCGTATATCACCAAGCTTTCGGAAGAAATCAAAATTTACGAGAAGGATTATAATCTCAGCCGCATCAAAGGCAAGCACATCGCGCCGCATACGATTGAAATGGCCGCCATGTGGGCGGTGTTGACGCGCCTTGAAGACCCCAAGAAAGCGCAACTGACGCTGCTGCAGAAATTGAAATTGTACAACGGCAAGACGCTGGCCGGTTTCACCGAAGACAACATCAAAGAGCTGCGCGCCGACGCCGAGCGCGAAGGCATGGAAGGCATTTCGCCGCGCTACATTCAAGACAAGATTTCCAACGCCTTGGTGAGCGACAAAGGCGAAGGCTGCGTCAATCCGTTTATGGTGATCAACGAGCTGGAATCGGGCCTCAAGCATCATTCGCTCATCACCAGCGATGAGCTGCGCAAGCGCTACAAAGAGTTGCTGGCGGTGGTGAAAGAGGAATATGAAGACACGGTGAAAAACGAAGTGCAGCGCGCGATTGCCGCCGACGAAGATGCGCTAAAACGCCTGTGCGGCAATTACATCGACAACGTCAAAGCCTACACGCAGCGCGAGAAAGTGAAGAACAAATATACCGGCGCGAATGAAGATCCGGATGAGCGCCTGATGCGCTCGATTGAGGAGAAAATCGACATTCCCGAAAGCCGCAAGGACGACTTCCGCCGCGAGGTGATGAACTACATCGGCGCGCTGGCGTTGGAAGGGAAGGTTTTCGATTATAAGAGCAACGAGCGTTTGCAGAAAGCGCTCGAATTAAAACTCTTTGAAGATCAAAAGGACACGATCAAGCTCACCAGTCTCATCTCCAGCGTCGTCGACAAAGAAACGCAGGAAAAGATCGACGTGGTAAAATCGCGCATGACGAAATATTACGGCTATTGCGACATTTGCTCCACCGACGTGCTCAATTACGTCGCCAGCATCTTCGCGCGCGGCGACGTGAAGCAACATCTCCGGCGGTAGAAGAGGTGGAATGAAAGACCGGAGCGCAAACTTTAGTTTGCGAAGCACTCCGCATTGGAAAAAAGTATCGTGGCAAACTAATAGCTATCTTAGGAGAAGCTAAATGCCTGCATTTATATGCGCGGCGGCGGCGTTTTCAAATTTCACGGCCCCGTCTTTGAACAAAATCGGCAAATGTCAAATTAAATATTGACTATGGTCAAACGCATCGAAAAAGATCACAGCCGCTTCCGGCAGATCATTCGCGGCAAGATCAAAAAAGAGCTGAAGAAATACATCACCCGCGGCGAGCTGATCGGCAAGAAGGGCAAAGATTTGGTGAGCATTCCGGTGCCGCAGATCAACCTGCCGCATTTTCGGTATTCGTCAAAAAATAGCGGCGGCGTCGGGCAAGGCGACGGCGATATCGGCACGCCGATTGGCCGCGGCGATGATGACGACGGCACCGGCCAAGCCGGTGAAGCGCCGGGCGATCATCTGCTCGAAGTCGATATTTCGCTTGAAGAGCTTGCGCAAATGCTCGGCGAAGAATTGGAGTTGCCGAGCATCGAAGCGAAGGGCAAAAAGAACATCGTCAGCGACAAGGATCGTTACACCGGCATCAGCCGCAGCGGCCCGGAATCGCTGCGCCATTTCAAGCGCACCTACAAAGAAGCGCTGAAGCGGCAATTGATTAGCAATACGTACAAACCGGATAATCCGATCATCGTGCCGTATCGCGAAGATCGGCGCTACCGCACGTGGAAAACGGTGCAATATCCCGAAGCGAATGCGGTGATCGTTTACATGATGGATGTTTCCGGCTCGATGGGCGAAGAGCAAAAAGAGATCGTTCGCATCGAGTCGTTTTGGATCGACACGTGGCTGAAATTTCAATACAAGAATATTGCGACGCGTTATATCATTCACGACGCCATCGCGCGCGAAGTCGATGAGGAAACATTTTATCACACGCGCGAGAGCGGCGGCACGATTATCTCGTCGGCGTACAAACTGGCGAACCAGATTATTGACGAAGATTACAGCCCCTCGGAATGGAACATTTACCTCTTTCATTTTTCCGACGGCGACAATTGGGGCGAGATCGATACCGACGAGTGCATTTCGATACTCGAAGAGAAGCTGATTCCGAAGGCGAATCTCTGCTGCTACGGCCAGGTCGAGAGCCCCTACGGCAGCGGCCAATTCATTCGCGATTTGGAAGATTATTTTGAAAACGAGGAAAAGCTGATTCTCTCCGAGATCGCCGACAAAGAAGCGATCTATCAGTCGATCAAAGATTTTTTGGGAAAAGGGAAGTAGTCCCCGCCCCTTGTGGGCGGCTATTGAAAACAAAGCATTCGGATTAGTAAAAATGCCCCGCGAGGGGGCAAGACTACAATTGCAATGAATATGAGCCTGACCGCAGAACTTTCCGCGATTCGCGATGAAATCAAGGGCTATGCCCGCGACTACGGGCTTGATTTTTACGAGACGATTTTTGAGATGCTTGAGTTCGACGAGCTCAATGAAGTCGCCAGTTACGGCGGCTTTCCGACGCGCTATCCGCATTGGCGGCACGGCATGGAATACGAAGAGTTTTCGAAGAGCTACTCTTACGGACTTTCAAAAATTTATGAAATGGTCATCAACAACGACCCGTGTTACGCTTATTTGATGCGCTGCAACAATCTCGTCGATCAAAAACTCGTGATGGCGCATGTGTACGGCCATTGTGACTTTTTCAAAAACAATTTGTGGTTCTCGAAGACCAACCGCAAAATGATGGACGAGATGGCGAATCACGCCACGCGCATTCGCCGCTATGCGGAAAAATTTGGCGAAGACGAGGTTGAGAGTTTCGTCGATGTTTGTCTCTGCATCGAGAATTTGATCGATCCGCACTCGCAATTTATCGACAAGCCGGAGGAGGCCGCCAAGGCCGAAGCCGAGCCGGAGGAAGAAGAAGCGCTGGACGCCAAGTTGCGCCTGAAAAGCGAAAAAGAGTACATGGACGAATTCATCAACCCGCGCGCGGTGATTGAAAAGCAGCGCCAGCAGGAGGAAGAAAAAGCCAAATCCAAGTCGCGCCGATTTCCCGAGAACCCGGAGCGCGACATCCTGCAATTTCTCATCGAATGCGCGCCGCTGCAAAAATGGCAGCAGGATATTCTGGCGATCGTGCGCGAAGAGTCGTATTACTTTGCGCCGCAAGCGCAGACGAAAATTATGAACGAAGGCTGGGCGAGTTATTGGCACTCCAAAATGATGACGACGCGAATTCTTTCGGACGCCGAAGTCATCGATTATGCCGACCATCATTCCGGCACGATGTTCACGCAGCCGGGGCGGATCAATCCGTACAAGCTCGGCATCGAGTTGTTTCGCGATATCGAAGAGCGCTGGAACAAGGGCAAGTTTGGCAAAGAATACGAAGAGTGCGACGACTACGAAACCAAGCGCCATTGGGACAAACAGCTCGGCCTCGGACGGCAAAAGATTTTTGAAGTGCGCAAACTGTACAACGACGTCATGTTCATTGACGCGTTTTTGACGCCGGAGTTTTGCCGCGAGCACAAGATGTTCGTTTACGAGTACAACGAGCGCAACAATCTTTATGAAATCAGCGACCGCGAGTTTAAAGTGATCAAACAAAAATTGCTCTTCATGCTGACGAATTGGGGACAGCCCTTCATCTACGTCGTGGAGAGCAATTACAAAAATCGGGGCGAGTTGTACCTGCGGCATCGTCACGAGGGCATCGACCTGAAGCTCGACGAAGCGCGCGACACTTTGAAAAACCTCTACGCCGTTTGGACGCGTCCCGTCCATTTGGAAACGGTGGTGGATGAAACCAAAACCCTGTTGAGTTTGGAAGGAGAAGAATACAAGGAAACGGAACTCGACTAACCTCTTAACTAAAGGTGCTGCCATGAACCTCGGACAAGAAATCACGGAAAGACTGAACACGATGCGGCTGGCGGAAAACGTCAAGCCAAACGGCAAGGATAGCGGTTACGTCATTGAGGAGGAAAATGACAGCATGCGCCTGGTCGCGGAGATTCAAGATTTTGACAAATTCAGTTGCATGGTCAAAACCCTTTCCGTGACGCGAGCGCAAGCGCCGCCGGCAGGCGTGTCGCTCAAGGAATTGCTGCAGCGGCAAGCTGGCGAAGTCGAACGCCGGATAACTTATCTGCTTGAAAGCTTCCACCTGTTGGAAGTGGACGAGTTCAACTGCCTCGCCCAAGTGCGCAGCGCCAGGCCGCACAAAAAAGGCGAGGACAAATTCTACTACGAAGCGCTCTTGCAACACGGCAACAGCGTGACGTTCACCCGCTATCGCAAGGCACATCATGCCGAAAACCGCGACCTCGTTTCGAGCCATTTGACGCAAGAAACTTTCGAGCGGCTGATGGATGATCTGGCGGCGGTGCTGCGGATTGCTTGAGCTGCGCCACAGAACGCTCGGTTAGTTAGAGAGATTTTCCGGAATGGAGAAGGATTGTTTGAACAAACACGCTGGTTTGTTTACAAGCTTGCTTTGCTTTTTTTGTGATCATCTTATCATGGGGACTATATGAGGAAAAATTTGACGCCCGACTTTTTCGTTTCAGTTTTAGTTTTATCAAAGAGAGTGAGTAAAACCTGAATAGCCCCAAGGTGTTTCCGGCTAATAGGGCCTTGCGGTTCAGGAGTCGCTCTCTTTTTTATTTATCTGTAACACCCTCGCTTGTTAACTATCCCTCCAAACAACTTATACCTGCGCGTATCTTTTTCTTGCATCTCACGGTTCGTTGTGGTACTTTAATTTTATGGAACAAATTCCCAAGAAAATTGAAATCCGCCACGGCTTGACCGTCGTTTACACTGGCGACGGCAAAGGCAAAACCACGGCGGCGTTGGGAACGGTGATTCGCGCCGTGGGTTATGGCTTGCGCGTGTTCATGCTGCAGTTTATCAAAGGCTCTTGGCATTACGGCGAGTTGGACGGCGCGAAATTGTTGGCGCCTTATTTTACCATCGAGCCGATGGGCAAAGGGTTTTACAAAATTCTTGATGATAAACTCCCCGAAGAAGAACACCGCAAAGCCGCATTGACAGCAGCGAATCGCGCTATTGCTATTCTCCGCAGCAGTGAGTTTGATATGGTGATCCTCGACGAGATCAACGTCGCGGTGATGACGGGATTATTGCCGGTGGAAAAAGTGTTGGAGATTATCGAGGCCAAGCCCGAAAACGTGCATCTGATTCTCACCGGTCGCGGCGCGCCGCAAGAAGTGATCGACCGCGCCGATTTGGTGACCGAGATGCGTGAGATCAAGCATCCATATCAGAAAGGCAAATTCGCGCAGAAGGGCATTGATTTTTGAGAAAAGCTTTGAACGCTGATGGCACGGGTTCTTGCAAAATTTTTATCTGTGAAAATCAGCGTTATCTGTGTCATCCGCGTTCAAAGAGTTTGAATCTGTAACCCGACGTCATCTAAAACGTATGAAACCTTTGATAGATACATTCGGTCGCGTCGCCACGAACCTCCGCATCTCCGTCACCGACCGCTGCAATTTTCGCTGCCGTTATTGCATGCCGGAAGAGGGCATGAAGTGGATGAACCGCAAAGAGATTTTGACTTTCGAGGAAATCCTGCGGCTGGCGAAACTGTTCATCGCGCTCGGCATCAACAAGATTCGCCTGACCGGCGGCGAGCCGACCATGCGCAAAGATTTGGCGGAATTGATCGGCATGCTCGCGCCGCTGTCCGGCTTGAAAGATTTAAGCATGACAACCAACGGCTTTTTTCTCAAAGAATTTGCCGGAGATTATTATCGCGCCGGTTTGCGCCGGATCAACGTCAGTCTTGATTCGCTTTCACCCGAACGTTTCACGACGATGGCGCGCCGCGACGCCTATCAAAAAGTGATGAACGGACTCGATGAATTGGTGAAATATCCCATTCGTCCGGTTAAAATCAACACGGTGATCATGAAAGGCTTCAACGACGACGAAGTTCTGCCGCTCGTCGAATTTGCGCGCGCGCATGATTATCAGATTCGGTTCATTGAGTTCATGCCATTGGATGGCGAAGGCGTTTGGAGCCGCGACAAAGTGATGACGACGGCAGAAATTCTTGACATCATACGCCGGAAACATGATCTCATTCCCAAAGAAACCCGCGCCGATCATGTGCCGGCGGATACGTTTCGCTTTATCGACGGGAAGGGCGAAGTCGGCTTCATCAGCTCGGTGAGCGAGCCGTTTTGCGAATCATGCAACCGCGTTCGCATCACGGCCGATGGCCATTTTCGCAATTGCCTTTTTTCGCTCGAAGAAGCCGATTTAAAAACGCCGATGCGCACCGGCGCCAGCGATGCGGAGCTGGCCGAATTGATTCGCGGCGAAGTTTGGCGAAAATGGGCGGGTCATCAGATCAATTTGGCGACGTTCGTCAAGCCGGAGCGCAATATGTCGCAGATCGGCGGGTGAGAGCCTGCTGCAAAGTCCTGTCGGGTCAAAGAATTTGAAGATCGCGCCCAAGAAGAAATGCTTGATAATCTTGGCGCGATTTCTTATTTTTATATAAGTCGGAGATCACGATATGGGAAATGATGCAGTGATTATCAGAGGTAGACCACGCCAAGTAATTCATAGGTGAATATCAATAATCGGTGGAAACATGCATACATGTTTTGCTTTATTTCCAACTGTGATAGGAATCTTTTGTGCTTTTTGTGATACTGCGGATGCACAGCCAATGGATTCTACTTCACATCTGCGCCCAGAGCATAGAACTATCTTGCAGAAGTGGTTAGCACACAAAAAGGGGTTGCGATTAGCAACCGAGGATGATGTGGTTAATAAGAAAGCTTTGGAGTATGCGCGTAGTGCAGACAAACATTATTATCCATACTATGCAGTTGGAGACTTCAACCAAGATGGTACACAGGACTTTGCTGTAGCCTTGGCCAATAGAGATAGTTCTTTAAAGAACTTCACAGTAGCTATTTTCAATGGGCCTTTTAAGTCCGCAAAAAAAAATGAACCGGCATTTCTCTCTGATCGTTTTGATACGGATTGGTGGCTTTTTGTAGAAATTCAAGACAAACAGCAAATTCTGTCTGTCGGCGTATATGAGACCGATTTTGGTCTTATTTTTCGCCCTCGTAAGAAAGGCTACATAATGAGTCATGAATAAAAGTCCGCAAAGCAGAGCAAGTCCAAACGTGCATCTCACAGAAGCAAAGTTCAGTTGCAATTCGCGGTTGACTAATCGGCAGATGATAAAGTCGAGTGACGAATCCCAAAAAGTTAGGACTGAAAAATGTGGAATAATATCTTTGAGAGAAAATCGAGAGAAAATACATGCCTGACATTTGCAAAGTGATCATTATCGGCACCGGCCCGGCGGGGTACACCGCGGCGCTTTACACGGCCCGCGCCAACCTCAAACCGCTTGTTTTCGCCGGCCCCGAGCCAGGCGGCCAGTTGACCTTGACGACGTTGGTGGAAAATTACCCTGGTTTCGCGGAAGGCATCATGGGGCCGGAGCTGATGGATCAAATGAAACGGCAGTGCGAGCATTTTGGCGCCGAGATCATTCATGATGCCGTAACCCGCGTGAATTTTAAAGCGCAGCCTTTTGAGATTTTTGTCGGCGACCAAAAATATGCGTCGGAGACAGTCATCATTTCCACCGGCGCTTCGGCGAAATTGATCGGCTTGGAATCCGAGCGCAAATTGATCGGGCACGGCGTTTCGACCTGCGCAACCTGCGACGGCGCATTTTTTCGCAATCAGGAGGTCATCGTCGTTGGCGGCGGCGACACGGCGATGGAAGACGCGACGTTCATTACCAAATTTGCGAGCAAAGTGAATATCGTCCATCGCCGCGACACGCTGCGCGCTTCGAAGATTATGCAAGAACGCGCTTTCAAAAATCCGAAAATTTCTTTTATCTGGGACAGCACCGTTGATGAGATTCATGACGTTGCGAAGAACACCGTAACCGGCGCGACGCTGCGCAACCTCAAAACTGATAAGCGCACCGAAATGCGCAGCGACGGCGTGTTTGTTGCCATCGGCCATCAACCCAATACGGCAATTTTCAAAGGCCAGGTTGATGCCGATGAGGTCGGCTATATTAAATTGAAGCATCGCACGATGACGAATATCGAAGGCGTGTTTGCCGCGGGCGATGTTGTCGATCACTATTATCGCCAAGCCGTAACCGCCGCAGGGATGGGCTGCATGGCCGCCATCGACGTCGAGCGCTATCTCGAGGCCAAACATGGCTGAAATGCCAAGCACCGCTGCCTCCACGCGGCAGCGTTCGCCCGGAACACGCTGGAGCTCCATTCGAGTGAATTGGCGTTGGTCCGTGCAAGCCATAGCGCTGATTGCCGGAATTTATTTTTTCAAATTGGCCTTTGATTCCAGCAAGACCCTGTTAACTAACTTTTCTGTCCGTGGCGTTCTGATTTGGAGCGTTTGGATTTTTCTTTTTGCGGTTTGTTTTTTGGCGTTGATGGTTACGAGTTATTTGAAAGAGCGGGGGAGTGGCACATTGCGAAAACGTATCGCCATCTTCGAGAAGATCGTTGTTGTGCTGCATCTCGAAAATTATTCGGAAAACAGCAGTTTGAAACATAAATAACCTCGAATGAGTCAGCTAAAACTAAAAGCTTCTTTTTACACCCTCGGCTGCCGCCTCAATCAAGCCGAGACCGCGCTGATTGGCAACACGTTTCGGCAAAAGGGCTATGAGCTGGTTGAGTTTGGACAAAGCGTCGATGTTTGTGTGATCAATTCGTGCACCGTTACCGAGCAAGCCGATTCGAAATGTCGTCAACTGGTTCGGCAAGTATTGCGCAAAAATCCTGAAACGTTCGTCGCGATTGTTGGGTGCTATGCGCAAATCGGCTCGGAGGCGCTGCGAAAAATCGATGGTATTGATCTCATCGTCGGCACGCAAGACAAATTGCGTGTGATTGATTACATCGATGATCCGGTCAAATTGCCGGAGCCGCAGATCATTAAAAGTAAAATGACCAAGGCGCCGTTCACGATTGCGACGGAAGCGATGGCGGCGCCGACAACGCGAGCCAATTTGAAAATTCAAGACGGCTGTGATTTTATGTGCAGTTTCTGCGTGATTCCATTCGCGCGCGGACGCGCTCGCTCACGCGCGTTTTGGGATATTCACCGCGAGGCAACGAAGCTCGTCGAAGCCGGCCACAAAGAAATCGTGCTGACCGGCGTGAATATCGGCACGTATCAATTCGAAGACAAAACGTTTCTCGACGTTGTGAAGATGCTGCTGGCGATTCCGGAATTGAAACGCCTGCGCCTCAGCAGCATCGAGCCGACGACGATTCCACCGGCGCTGATCGATTTGATGGCGGATTCGGAGGCGCTCTGTCCGCATTTGCATGTTCCGGTGCAAAGCGGCGACGATAAAGTTTTGACTGCAATGAAACGACTCTACACAAACGCCGAGTATTTGCAGTTTGTCGAAGACGCTGCGGCACGTGTGCCGGATATTTTGATCGGGACAGATATTATGGTTGGTTTTCCAGGCGAGAGCGACGCCGCATTTCAAGCGAGTTGTGATTTGTTGCGAAATTCGCCGCTGGCGTACGCGCATGTTTTCACTTTTTCCGAACGTGGCGGCACCGCCGCGACAAAGTTGCGAGATAAAGTTTCGCAAACGATCAAGAAAGCGCGCAGTGCGGAATTGCATCGCATTTCAGAAAAGAAAAAGCGTGACTTCTATACGCGTTTTCTTGGTCGCCAATTGCGTGTGTTGACCGAAGAGCAAAATGAACATAGTCATTGGATTGGCTTTTCAGATAACTACATGAAAGTTTCAGTTGTGTCCGAAAATCTTTTGCCAAATTCTCTCGTTACAGTGCGATTGGCGTCAGTTTCTGGAGAAACTGGTATGGGTGAGATAGTTGAGAGGAATAAAGGGAAATTATTCTGAACATACTCATGGTATTATGAAAATCTTCCTCGAAACCTTCGGCTGCCAGATGAACGAGTACGACTCCGAGCTGATTCGCTCGATTTTGCGCAGCCACCAGCATACATTCGTTGAAAATCTCGAACAGGCGGAGGTGGCGTTGCTAAACACGTGCGCCATCCGCGAAAATGCGCATGAGAGAATTTATCACCGGCTCGACGATTTAAAAGGCCGCAAGCGCCGCCAAAAGAATCTCGTCGTCGGCGTGTTGGGCTGCATGGCGCAAAACCTGCGCGAAGAATTGGCGGAACATGCGCCGATTGTCGATATCGTCGCCGGGCCGGATAGTTACAAACGGTTGCCGTTGCTTATTCACTCGGTGCGCGAAATGGGGGAGAAGGGATTTGATTTTTCTCTCTCCGAATACGAAACCTATTCCGACATTGCGCCGCAGCGCCAGCCCGGAGTGAATGCGTGGATTGCCATTATGCGCGGCTGCGATAATTTCTGCACCTTCTGCGTCGTACCTTACACGCGTGGCCGTGAGCGTTCGCGTGAGGCGCGTAATATCGTTGCGGAAGCGCATCGCATCGCCGCCGAAGGTTTCAAGCAGGTGACGTTGCTCGGCCAGAACGTCAATTCGTATCGCCATGAGCAGCATGATTTTGCCGACTTGATGGAGATGGTTGCAGAAGTGCCGGAAATTCGGCGCGTGCGTTTCACCTCGCCGCATCCGAAAGATTTTCCGCGTAAACTACTGCATGCAATGGCGGCCAATCCGAAACTTTGCAAGCACATTCATCTGCCTTTGCAATCCGGCAGCGACGGCGTACTCGACCGCATGAACCGCACGTACACGCAGCCGGAATTTCTCGATCTCGTTGATGAAATTCGGGAAATCATTCCCAATGTCTCATTAACGACAGATGTTATTTGCGGCTTTTGCGGTGAAAGCGAACAGGATTTTGATGCGACACTCGAAGTGATTCGCCGCGTCGAATTTGATTCGGCGTACATGTTCAAATACAGCCAGCGCCGGCAAACTATTGCCGAACGAAAATTTGCCGACGACGTGCCGGAAGAAGTAAAAACCGCGCGTTTGATGCGACTCATTGAGTTGCAGCGCGAGATTTCTAAGAAGCGTAATTCTATCGAAATTGGAAAAGCGTACGAAGTGCTCGTCGAAGAGCCGAGCAAAAAAAATCCGAATGAGTGGCTGGGACGTACGGATCAAAACAAAGGCGTAGTCTTTTTCGATGACTCCGTGAAGCCTGGAGATTTTGTGAACGTGCAAATCCATGCGGCGGGAACGAATACCCTGCGCGGCACGGTTGAACGACAAGTTTGGCGACGATTGCCGGTGATGGCGACACAAACTGGATATTGTGAATGTTGATGAAAATTGAATTCGCCGCCGGCATCACTTCATCTTGCATTTATGATGCTAAAAATTTTTTGGTCTAATCTTCGCATCTATGATCGTTTAACCTTCGGCTATCTTCTGCTTACGACACTGTTAGCTACTTTCTCTCTTCAGCTCATTCCAATTCGTGAACGCCTTCTGGTTAGCCATCTTGCGGTTGGTTTAATCATCGGTTTGCTCATTTATTGGGGGCAATTGCGTTCGCAAACACATCAACAATATACTCCGCCGAAATGGGTCAAGCTGTTGCGCGATTGGCACCCGTTGGCATGGTTTACGTTCATGCTCTTTGGCGAGTTTACCTATTTGGTTCAAATTATTTTTTCCTTTTGGATTGAAAAATATTTGATCCGGTTCGATCTTTGGCTATTCGGCCAAGAACCGCATCTATTTATTCAACAGCATGTTCCGGCCTGGGGTGTGGAATTGATGGCGTTCGCTTACTGGAGTTATTACCCGATCATTCTCGGCGTCATCGGATGGTACTATTTTTCGCGCGCTCAAAATAATGTGCGAATTAAAATAAGGAAAATGACTTTTGTTGACGTTATGAATCGACTTTGCATTGTCTTTTATTTTTGTTACGTTCTTTTCATGATCGTTCCTGCGCGCAGCCCGCGCCATGCGCTCAATTTGAGCGGACGGTTGCATCTTACCGGCGGGCCGTTTTACAATTTTATCGCCTCTTTACAGGATTATGTTTCCGTAGTTGGCGCCGCGTTTCCAAGCTCGCACGTCGCCGTCGCTTGGGTTGCAGTGCTGACGTTGCGTGACGACCAGCGCCGGGTGTTTTGGAGTCTCATGCCGCTGGCGATCGCCTTGACAGCGTCTATATTTATTCTGCAATATCACTACGTGCTTGACGCCGTTTTTGGTGTTTTGCTGGCGTTAGTCTTTGAATTTTTTTGGCGTCAACGGCTCCGGCGCGACGCCGCATCAACTGCAACAAGTTTTCAGCCCTCGCTGATAACCGAACCAGCAGCAAATTCGCTTACGTAAATGAAATTCTATTCATCGTCTTGTTTCAGAGTGAGTCAACATTGCAGTTTTATTTATTCGTGAGTGATGATATTTTATCCTTTTGCACATTCAGTTTTTTTAAGATCTTGCCAGTTTAAATTCTCACCGTGGCAATTTTACCGCGAGGACGTCGGTTAATGGCATGAAACTTGTGTAAGTTAGTTTTGTTGTGCATGCCAAGTGCGGTGTGAGGAAATTTTTCAGAGTTGTATCATTTGCTCTTCTCGAATCCCAACCCGCGAACTTTAATTTTTGCAAAAGTGTAAGCTTGACTGTACAGTTCATGTAAAGTAGATAGTTGGGTCATCGCATTAAACATCAGGGACTGCATCGTGGAGCGCGTATCTCGACTCGTAAAGATTTTTTGTCTTTTTCTCGCATTAAGCCTGCCATGCTATGGACAAACCACTATTTATGGCGGTCGTGGCCTGATGCGAATTTTTACCGCTGAGCCAATTGGCCGTGGGCAGTTTTTCATTAACACCTATTTCCAAACCTTCCTCGATCCTTCCAAGCGCAACAAAAGTCTCGGCAAAGATCACACGTTGTCGCTCGGGTTCACCTTGGGCATTAGCCGGCGCGCGGAAATTTGTGTGAGTCCGGTTTTATATCAAGACGATCAGAAGCATGTGTGGGGGCCGCCTGGCGATATGCGGGTGGGATTGAAGTATGCTTCGCCGTTATCCTTTGGCGCATTTTCAACCGGGTTGAATTTTTTTGTCAACATCCCTATCGCCAAAACTCCTAATGTTCCGTTTGAGCCATATTCATCCGGCAAGTTCGGCGGCGGCCTTCTTGGTTTATTAACCGTCGACATGACGGACGCGTTTCCGGTGGTGCCGCTGAAATTGTATTTGAATTTCGGTTATGTCGATCATGATTTCAGCGGCCAACCATTTACTGCCGAAGAAGATCAATACGTGATTGGCGCGGGCTTGAAATTCCCCATCCGTTCGATTGTCTTTTATACGGAATACACCGGTGAAATCTTTGCAAACAATCCGATTGTGAGCCGCAAGGAAAACTCGACGCGTCTTTCGCAAGGTCTCAAGATACTCGGCCCATGGAATTTTATCATCGATTTTGCCGCCGATTTGGGATTGGAAAAACCCGCCAACATCTCCATCGATCCACTCGACCCGCTTTATAAGAAGTACGCGGATTACAAAAAAGATTATGCCGATTGGAAAGTGACGCTTGGTTTGAATTATCAAGTTGGCGGCCGCGGCGGCGCGGAACGCCTTCCCGGCGCAGCCGCGCGCCTGCGTGAAGACAAACAGGCAATGGAAGAACTGGACCAAATTCGCCTTGAGCGGGAAAATGCGGAAAAGAATTTGAAGAAAATGCAGGAGAACCTCGAGGACGAGCAAAAGCCGCCGGCTGAGAAAACGACCGAGCAGAAGGCTTCGGAAGAGAAATCGTCGGAAAATAAACCGCCACTCAAACACCTTGAATAACTTGCCAGCGCCTGTTTACGCGACGAGAGTTATTCTTTAACAAAAAGTTGACTGGAATGAAAATAAGATTGACATATTTTATTTGCGCGCTATTTTTTTCAGGGCTGTTTGGCGCCGTGAACATCTTGGCGCAGGAACAAAAGGCCGAACGGGACGGCATTCCCGAGCAGCTGCAAGACCATAATATGGACAAGGCCGCGCAGCGACTGTATCGTAACGCCCTCAAATATTATGACGAAAAAGCGAATTGGAAGGCGGCGCGCGAGCTGATTATCCTGCTTGATTACTATCCCGCTTTCTCTCAAGCTGACGGCGTTTTGCACCATCTCGGCGAAAGCATGTATCAGATGGCGATGTACAAATCCTCGGCGAAGATGTTTCGCTTCCTCCTCACAAAATATCCACAAAGTAAATATGTGGCGCAAGCCCTTTACGGATTACAGCGTATTTCTTATCAAACCGAAAATTACGCGGAGTGCCTGAAAATCTTCTCCGGAATTGTTGGAAAATTTTCCGATGATGACATTGTCGATGGCGCGCGCTACTATGCGGGCATGTCATACTATAATCAACGTGATTACGACAATGCGATCACCGCGCTCAGCAAAGTGCGCTCACGCAGCGAATACTTTGATCACAGCCTTTACACGGTCGGATTGGCCTATTTAAAAAAAAAATGGTCAACAAGGCCGTTGCCGCGCTACGCAAATTGCTAACCCTGCCGCTGATTCGACCGGAACAACGTGAAGTCATCAACAATACCCACTTGACTTTGGGGTATATTTATTATGAATTGGGCTACTATCCGGAGGCCATAGCCCATTTTCGCCGCCTCGGCTCCGATCATGAAACGTTTCCGCAAGCTTTGCTGGCAAGCAGCTGGGCGGCGATCAAGCAGAATGATTATCAAACGGCGGTCATCTCGCTTAACGTCTTGATCAAGAATTACGATGAAGCCGAATATGGTGAAGAAGGCCATTTTTTGTTGGGCCAATGCTATTTGCAAATGGGGCTTTATGATTTTGCGTTTAAAGAGTATGATTATATCAGCCAAAAATATCCGGCGGCCAACAACGTCGCCGAGCGCGTTGTTGAAGTGCAAATGGGCTTGCGCGAGCAGGAACAGGGAATGGAGAAGCTGAAAGTTCAGCTCTTGGTTTTGGAGTCAAAACTGTTGACAACGATTAATTTGGACAAAACCGTTCCGAAGTACATTAAGGAAGAGCACGAACGCTTGTCGCGCCAGCAAGATCAGTTGATTGAAAGCATTGTTGCCGAGCGCAAATTGTTTGAAGAAGCTTCGCACAACATCGAGCTCATGCAAAAAGAAATGGAGCGAAAGGAGTCGCGCAAACATTGGCACGCGTATGCCGAATATGGCAAAGCCCGAGCGCTGTTTCTCAAAGGAATGCCGAAATAGCTCTTGACCGGTTTTGTCATGAAGAAGGGATGAACTTGAACATGAGAAACAATACGACGAACCTTTCGCTTGCGAGCGCAGCCGCAATGATATTCATTTTTTCCTTTTGGATGGGAAATTCCGCCGTTGCGCAAATGAAAACGGCGGATGCCGGCAGAACCGCGGTGGCGACGAGGGGAAAAAGCAACGATGCCAAGCCCGCCGCCGGCAAGGCGGCTGGCGCGAACAAACTGAGGGTGGTGGCGCAACCGGCTGGCTCCAATATACGCGATCTGGAAAGGGCGATTGTCGAAGGCGAGCAGCTTATCGTCAAATATCCGGACAGCGATTTCACCCCGACCGTCATGTTTCAATTGGTCGAGTTGTATGCCAACCGCTCGTCGTATGAGTACGAAAATAAAATGGCGGAATATGATTCGGTGTTGAAGCGGTTTGACGCCGGTGGCTTGAAAACCGAGCCGGCGATGCCGCGCGTCAGTTATCGCCAATCCGTTGAGACCGGGTATAAGATTTTGGAGAAATATCCCACCGCAGCGTTCAACGATAAAATCGTTTATCGCATCGCGATCTGCCATTTGGAAGAAAATAATCTCGAACGCGCCAAAGAATTTTTTAATAAGCTGTTGGCTGAATATCCGAAGAGCGAATATCTTCTCGAAAGCCACTTTCGATTGGGCGAGTATTGTTTCGATCATCGCCTGTATGCCGAGGCGATCAACCACTATTCGAAGCTGCTCAATAATTGGCAGAATCCTTTCTTCGATATGGCCTTGTATAAGCTCGCGTGGTCATATTACAATCAAAATGATTTTTCCAAAGCGATTAGCACGTTTATTTATTTGATCGATGATATCAACATGGTGAATAAGGCGCAAAACACCGAGACTTTGGGCAAGACCAAAGCCGATTTGCGCAAAGAGTCGATTGAGTATGTGGCGCAGTGTTTTGCTGATTTCGGCGGCGCGCGCAAAGCCGAAACGTTTATGCAACAATTTGGCGAGAAGCCATACAGTTTCGAGATTTTCATGAAATTGGCCGATACCTATCAGGCCAGAAATTTTTACACCGAGTCAACGCAGACATCGGAAGCGATCTTGCGTTTGTGGCCGCTTCACGAGCGAGCTCCCGAACTGCAAAATAAGATAGTTGAAAATTATTTGCGTGACGATGAGGTTGAGAAAGCCGAAGCGGGTCGTGAAAATTTGGTGAAAAATTATGGACCGGGCAGCTCGTGGTTGAATAAATATCCCGAAGGGCCGGTTCGTGAACGGGCTTTGGCGCTTACAGAAAAAACGTTGTTTATTTTGGCTACACAAGCGCAAGCCCGCGCGCAGAAGGAAGATAATGAACGGCTTTATCGTTTGGCCATCGAACGATATGGCGATTTTCTGACGAAATTTTCCAAGTCGGCCAAAACGGACACGATTCAATACTATCAGGCCGAATGCTACTTCGAGATCAAGGATTTTGCCAATGCGGGCAATGCTTATCAACTGGTGTTGATGAATTTTCCGAAATCGACTTTTAGAAACGAGGCGGCCTACAATCGAATTTTGGCCAATTACGAGGAATTGAAGTCGGTTCCGAATAACGACACCACGACTTTTTATCTCGCTGATTTTTTGGGCGGCGGTGAGACCAAGGCGTTGCGCGTGCCCAATCCGATTTATGCCAAAGCCTTGACGGCTTGCAATGATTACATCAAGTTTCTATCCACAGGCGAGAAAATGCCGGATATTTTGATGAAGTACAGTGAAACTCTGTTTGATCTCGCCGAATACGACATGGCGCAGAAGGTTTATACAAAAATTACGCAGGATTATCCGGCAAGCCATTTTACTTTGTATGCCTACCTTCTCAAGGCGCAGTGCGCAATTCAAGCGGAACAATATCTCGACGCGGAAAAGTGGGCGCGCACGGTTGTTGAAAAATATCCCGATTCGACGAAGCAAGTTGAACGCGCGCATCGTCTCATCAATTCGTCCCGCTACAAATACGCCGAGGCTTTTAAGAAACGGGGCGAGTTCGCCGCGGCCGCCCAGGAATTTGAAAATCTCGCGCGAACAAGCAATGACTCGGTGATTACTGAGCTATCGCTCGTCGAGTCGGCTTTGCAATACGAACAAGCGGGCAACAAAGAGAAAGCCATCGACGCCTGCGAGAGATTATATTTGCGGTTTCCTAATTCGTCAAAAGTCGACGAGGCGTTGTACAAGGCGGCCATTCTCTGTGAAGAATTGAACAATTGGACGCGAGCGGCGCAGAATTATTTGACGATTGTCAGCGTCCGGCAGCATTCGCCTTATGCGGCGAAGGCAGTTTTTGCCGCGGCGCAATGCTATGAAAAAGTCGATCTGCTGGAAAACGCTTTGCAAACTTATGATCGGTATGTCAAAAATTATCAGAGCGATCCTTCGCAATATTTGGAAGCTTTGGGAAAAGCCGGTGAAATTTGTTTCAAACGAAAAGATTTCAAACAGGCAGCCGACTATTTCCAGCGCACCGTGAACGGCTATAAACAATTCGTGAGCGATTCGCAGCCGGTTGATGCTTACATGGCGGCTCTGGCGCAATTCATGCTGGGTGAGATTCGGTTTGACAGTTATAGCCAGATTAATTTGGCGCCGCCGTTGGATCGAGGCCTGCAAAGCAAACAAGCTCTATTCAAAGAAGTTCTGGCGTTATACAATGAGGCGGCGGCCTTGCAGGTTGCAGAATGGACGACGGCAGCTTCGCATCGAATTGGCGCCGTTTTTGAAGAATTTGCCCGGGCTTTTTGGGAATCGCCGCGGCCAGCGATTGACGAAAAGCTCATGGCCAAATATGACGCCCAGCTTTTGGAAAAAATTCGCCCATTTAAAGAACGCGCTCTCGAAGCCTATCAGGCCAACGTCATGCAAGCGGGAGAGAATGGAATCGCGAATCAATGGGTCGATTCGAGCCGTGAACGTGTTCAAACTCTTTCAGCCGAGCTGGGCCTGCCGCAACCTGTTACCAGCCAACCGCCGGCAAACGGCATCGTCCCGGTCGAAAACAAAGATCAAGGCTCCAATAACAGCGCGCAAAACTTGAACGGCGGACACCAAAACTAAATTCATGGTCGAGTTATGAGATTATCTCGGTTAATGGCGTTGCTCACCGCATTTGCCCTGTTGAGCATTACTTTGGCTCACGCGCAAGAACCAACTGCGCCCGCCCAAACACAGACGACGGCGGCGGTTGCCGATACGTTGCCGGCGCCCGTGATTGACGATGCTTCCAACAACGTGCGTGTCTTCGTTGATAAAATCGAAGTCATCGGCACGATTGCCAAGCCGCAAGCTTTGTTTATCATTCCCGGGCGCGATCCGAAAGTTGACGGCATTCAAATCGACCGGTCATTTTTCCGCGATATTTTTCGGCCTATGGAAGTGGGGCGCTTTCCTCGTCTCGCGCGCCGTTCCTCTGCCGGCAATATTCCCTGGTAAAATTATAAAGTTACTTGTAAAAAAATTCACATTCGCATGAAGAGTTCCAAAAAACAAGTTATCGCCGAGGCCACGCCCTCGAGCACCGCCCAGAAATTATCGACACTCGACGTGGCTGCCATGCACACGCCAAGCCGCTTTGGTGTTGCGATCAGCTCTTCCATTCTGCTGCACGCGTTGTTTTTTGGTTTTTGGGCCTCGAACGCCATTCTCAATCCACCGGAGCTTGAAAGAATTCAAGTCGTCAGTTTTGTGGATGAAAATGAAGAATTGGAGGAAAAAAAACCTGAGCTGAAACCCGAAGCCGGTCGCGGCAATGATGCCGTTAAAGCGCCTGAGCCTGCCGCTCCCGCGCCTGTGAACGTCGCAGAAAGCCGGCCAACTACACCTCCACCAGTTGCGGCGGGCAATCCAGGTGGCGGCGAGAGCGCAGAAGCTGCCGAAGACGCTCAGGTCAAAGATCTGCTTGCGGTTTTTGATGGTGTTACTGAAGACGCCGGCAAGTCTGGCGGTGTGGCGTTGAATTTGCCCACTCCCGGCACCAAGCTCACTTCCGGTCGGAGCACATCGAATACAAATGGCACTTCAGGTTCGGGCGATGGCCTGCTTGACGGAAATGGCAATGGTGGAGGCGACGTTATCAATAACATTGTCACTCAGGCGGTGAGCAAGTCGCCGAAAGTGAAACTTGCTAAAACCGGCCAGGTTAGCGTCGGCGGCATCGGCAACAAAACCGGGTCGCCGGAAGCATTGGGCGCGCGTTCCGAAGAATCCCTGCGCGGAGTTTTAAAAAATTATATGGGACGCTTGCAGTGGATTTATAACAAGCATCTGAAGCTTTCGCCGGAAATCGGCGGCAAGGTTGAAGTTGAAGTGACCATCAATCCGGACGGAACCGTGGGCAGCGCCGTGGTTCTGGCCTCGGAAATTCAGATCCCGCAATTCAAGCAGGAAATTACCGACGCGGTTCGGCACTGGAAATATGATACCATTGCCCAGGGCCAAATGAAAGTCGTTTATCCGATTCTTTTTGTCAAAATGAATTGACTCTTTATTTTGACCACTACCAATAGGCCGATCCCGATTTTCCTCAATCCCATAATGAAAAATCGGGATGACAATACTGTGTGGAGAAAAACATGGAATTGAGTTTTTGGGAAACGGTACGAAGTAGTCCCACGTTTATCATTCTCTTTGGCTGCTCGGTTATAGCCGCCACCTTTATTTTGGAACGCTTGCTATATTTCCGGCGCACGCGCATTGATGCCAAGGCATTTTATCTAGCGCTGGGCAAATATTTGCAAGCCGGCGATTTGAATGCTTGTCTCCAACATTGCCAGAGTTTTTCGGCGCCGCTCGCCGTTGTCACAAAAGTCGGACTCGAGAGCCATTCACTTGGCGACAAACGCATGATGGCGCTTATGGACGCGGCGGCGCTCGAAGAAAAAATGAAAATGGAGCGTTACGTGAGCGTGCTCGGAACCATGGGCAATATCGCGCCATTTATCGGATTGTTCGGCACCGTCGTTGGTATCATCCGCGCGTTTC
>Ga0247727_10003546_pt1 | contig 34380 bp, 32 predicted proteins | sample WisWelCaveWW1625_FD_202498 | JGI IMG/M metagenome (GOLD analysis project Ga0247727, IMG submission 202498) | Biofilm microbial communities from Wishing Well Cave, Virginia, United States - WW16-25 | ecosystem: Environmental > Aquatic > Deep subsurface > Groundwater > Cave microbial mat | place...
ATTCGGGCCTTTCTGCAATCCGGCGTGCCCGCCGAGCTGACCAAGGCGGCGCTGCGCCGCGTGTGGACCACCGATCCGGCGATCCGCGATTTCATAGGCTTGGCCGAGAACCAGTGGGATTTCACCGACCCCACGGCAATACCGGGGTTCGGTCCCCTCGAGGCGACGGACGACGTGGGCAAGCTGGTCGCCCAGGCGATGGGAAGACTCGGCGAGACCGCTGAGCAAATGACGGAGGCGACCGGTACCGGCGACGACCAAGCCCCGCCCCCCACTTCCGGTGTGCATCGCAGCATGGCTCCGGCCAATCGCGCACCGCCAGCCGTTGGTATACAACAACCTGGTATGCCAGAGGAAAATCGGGGACACCGACCGCCTGTTGAAGGGGCGGTTAGCGAGCAAAGTCGAGTAGATGTTGCGGCGCATGATGACCCAAAGCCCGCAAAACTCCATCGCCGGGGCCGCGGCTCGGCTCTGCCTCAGTAGTTCGGGCGGCAAAGTCTTGGGCTAAGCTCAAATTCTCCATAGCCCAAGGCAAAATCGACGCGCGCAATAGCTTTAAGCTATTGACGATGGTGTTGCGTCGGCATTACGGTTTTGAACTCTTATAAGTCAAAAACAAAGAAACGGCCCAAGGGATCGAGGAAATGCGGGATCTTGGCCTGCAAGAGGCTATCCGCGCAGCCGGCGGCGTGAGCGAATTGGCGCGCCGCATCGGCATCTCGCAGCCCTCCGTCTCGAACTGGGACCGCATCCCTGCCGAGCGTGTGCTTTCTGTGGAAGCGGCAACTGGGGTGGCGCGCGCGGTGCTGCGCCCCGATCTCTACAACGGTCGTTCTGGCGAGGTCGAGGAGGTCGATGCGGCTCGGTCGCAAGAGTATGCCTTGCTTGCGACGTTGCTCGCCCGTAGCCCCGATGCGCAACTGCTTGGACGGCTTGCCCGCATTCGCGGCGATGCAACCCCGCTCGGGATTGCGCATGCAGCGCTCGGCGAGGCCGCGACGCGCGTTGCTTCGGAACGAGTCGGGCGGGAGTTTTTCGATCTGTTCATCGGCTTGGGGCGCGGCGAGCTTCTGCCGTACGCCTCGTACTACCTGACCGGCTTTCTGCACGAGCGGCCCCTGGCGCGCCTGCGCGGAGACCTGCAACGTTTCGGCATCGAGCGGGAACAGGACCAGTCGGAGCCCGAGGACCACGCCGCGATCCTGTGCGAGATTTTGGCCGGACTCGCGGGCGGCCAGTTGGCGGCCCCGGCCGGCGCCGACCGGGAAATCTTCGAGAAGCATATGGCGCCCTGGATAGGGCGTTTCTTTGCAGATCTGGAGCGCTCCGAAACGGCGGACTTCTATGCCCGCGTCGGAACGCTCGGGCGAACGTTTGTGGAAATAGAAACCGAGGCCTTCGCGCTCCCGTCGTGAGGGCGATGCGGGTCTGGGATGAGGAGGAGGCAACCATGAAAGCAGAAGGCAAGGCGAAAGTCGGGCGCCGCGATTTCCTCCGTGCGCTGGGCGCCGGGGCGGGCGTCGCCGTCGCCACAGCGGGGCCACTGGCAACGAGTGCTAAGGCCGACAGCGAGAACGACAAAGATAAGAGGAAACCCCGCTATCGGGAAACGGAACACGTGAAAGCCTTCTACCGGGTCAACAGATATCCTAGCTCGCGCTAAGGGAGGGCAACGTCGTGCTTATCAGGAGAAGTGAACGCCAGGCCCGCCGCGGCGCCCTTGCTGCCGCACTCGCGAGCCAAACGAGCGGCAGCATCGATCGCCGCACCTTCCTGCGGCGCTCCGGTCTCGCGGCCAGCGGACTGGCCGCCCTCGGGGCGCTGCCCTTGGCAAGTGTGCGCAAGGCACACGCCGCCGCCGGACCGGCGCCGGCGAATGCCATCATCCGCCAGAACATCTGCACGCATTGCTCGGTCGGCTGTACCGTCTTGGCTGAGGTCTCGAACGGCGTGTGGGTCGGGCAGGAACCGGGCTGGGACAGCCCGATCAGCCGCGGCTCGCACTGCGCCAAGGGCGCCGCCACGCGCGAGATCGCGCACGGCGACCGCCGCCTGCGCTACCCGATGAAGCTCGTCGGCGGGCAGTGGCAGCGGATCGCGTGGGATGCGGCCATCAACGAGATCGGCGACAAGCTGCTGGAGATTCGCGCCAAATCCGGCCCCGATTCCGTCTACTGGCTGGGCTCTGCCAAGTTCACCAACGAGTCGGCCTATCTCAACCGCAAGTTCGCCGCGTTCTGGGGCACGAACAACATCGACCACCAGGCGCGCATCTGCCACTCGACCACCGTCGCGGGCGTAGCCAATACCTGGGGCTACGGCGCCATGACGAACAGCTACAACGACATCCGCAACACCAGGACCATCTTCTTCCTGGGCGGCAACCCTGCCGAGGCGCATCCGGTGTCGCTGCAGCACATCCTCGAGGGCAAGGAGCTCAACAGGGCGAACTTCATCGTTGCCGACCCGCGTCTCACCCGCACGGCGGCCCACGCTACCGAATATGTGCGGATCCGCAACGGCACCGACATTCCGGTCATCTGGGGCATGCTCTGGCACATCTTCAAGAACGGCTGGGAGGATAAGCAGTTCATCAGCCAGCGCGTCTACGGCATGGACGAGATCCGCAAGGAAGTCGAGAAGTGGACTCCGGAGGAGGTCGAGCGCGTCAGTGGCGTTCCGGGCGCTCAACTCGAGCGCGTCGCCAAGATGTTCGCCACCGAGCGCCCATCGTGCTTGATCTGGGCCATGGGGCAGACCCAGCATACGGTGGGCACCGCCACCGTGCGAGCGAGCTGTGTCCTGCTGCTGGCCACTGGCAACGTCGGTCGCGCGGGTGCTGGCGCCAACATCTTCCGCGGCCACACCAACGTCCAAGGCGCCACCGACCTCGGCCTCGATATCGTGACGCTGCCGCTCTACTACGGCTTGGCCGAGGGTGCCTGGAGGCATTGGTCCCGCGTCTGGGAGGTCGACTACGACTGGATGAACGGGCGCTTCGCCACCTACACGGGCGCCGACGGCAAGCCCGTCAGGATGATGAACACGCCGGGCATCCCTTCCACGCGCTGGTTCGACGCAACCTTGCTTCCCAAGGAGCAGGTTTCCCAGCCCGATAACCTGAAGTGCATGTTCGTGATGGGGCACGGCGGCAACACCGTGACGCGCATGCCGGAAGCGGCGAAGGGTATCGAGAAGCTGGAGCTGCTGGTGGTGGTCGATCCGGTGCCCACGACGTGGGCCGTGCTCTCCGAGCGCAAGGACGGCACGTATCTTCTTCCGGCGGCCACCAGCTACGAGGTCGAGGGTTCTCGCACGGCGTCCAACCGATCCATCCAATGGGGCCAGAAGATCATCAACCCGATCTTCGAGGCGAAGGACGACAACGAGATCATGTACCGGCTGGCCGTCAAGCTCGGGTTCGCCGACAGGATGTTCAAGAACATCAAGGTCGAGAACAACGTGCCGGTGGCCGAGGACATCCTGCGCGAGATCAACCGCGGCGGCTTCTCGACGGGCTACTGCGGCCAGTCGCCGGAGCGCCTCAAGCTGCACATGGCGAACCAGAAGGACTTCGATCTGGTCACCCTCAGGGCAAGCGACGGTCCGGCCAAGGGCGACTACTACGGCCTGCCGTGGCCGTGCTGGGGCACTCCGGAGTTCAAGCACCCGGGCACGCCCATCCTTTACAACACGCACCTGAACGTGAGGGACGGCGGCGGCACCTTCCGCGCCCGCTTCGGCGTCGAACGGGTGATCAAGACCAAAGCGACGGTGGACGGCAAGGAGGTAGAGCAGGAGGTGCGGCACAACCTGCTGGCCGAAGGCGCCTACTCACTGGGGTCGGAGATCCAGGACGGGTATCCGGAGTTCACCTATGGCGTGCTCAAACGGCTCGGATGGGACAAGGATCTCTCCGACGCCGAGCGGGCCACCATCGAGCGCATCGGCGGCGCCAATCCCGATGCGGTCAACTGGGCGATCGACCTGTCGGGCGGGATCCAGCGCGTCTGCATGACTCACGGCGTCATGCACTACGGCAACGCCAAGGCACGCGCCGTGGCGTTCGGATTGCCCGATGCGGTGCCGGTGCACCGTGAGCCGATCTACTCGCCACGGCCAGAACTCGTGGCCAGGTATCCGACGCTGCCCAACGCACGCCAGTTCCGCGTGCCCAACGTCGGCTTCGATGTGCAGAAGGCGGTGGTGGAGAAGGGAATCGCCAAACAGTTCCCGCTCATCCTGGCCTCGGGCCGTCTGGTCGAATACGAGGGCGGCGGCGAGGAGACCCGCTCCAACAAGTGGCTGGCCGAGCTGCAGCAGGACATGTTCATCGAGATCAATCCTGCCGATGCGGCCGAGCGCGGCATCAGGGACGGCGCTTGGGTCTGGGTGACTGGACCCGCGGGCTGGGGAGCCGTGGCCAACGGGCCTGCCGATACCGCACCGAAGGCGCGGATGAAGGCGTTGGTAACGGAGCGAGTCGGCAGGGGCGTGACGTGGTGTCCCTTCCACTTCGCCGGCTGGTTCCAGGGCGTGGATCAGCGCGGCAAGTACCCGAGAGGAGCCGATCCGGTGGTCCTGGGCGAGAGCGTCAACACGCTCACCACCTACGGCTACGATCCTGTCACGGGCATGCAAGAACCGAAGGCCACCCTTTGTCAGGTCAGGGCGGCGTAAGGAGGAACGACCATGGCACGAATGAAGTTTCTCTGCGACGCCGACCGTTGCATCGAGTGCAACGCCTGCGTCACCGCCTGCAAGAACGAGCACGATGTGCCCTGGGGCATCAACCGCCGGCGGGTCGTCACTATCAATGACGGCAAGCCGGGCGAGCGGTCGGTGTCCATGGCCTGCATGCACTGCACGGACGCGCCGTGCGCTGCCGTCTGCCCGGTGAACTGCTTCTACACCACTGCCGACGGAGTGGTGCTGCACTCCAAGGACCTGTGCATCGGCTGCGGCTACTGTTTCTACGCCTGCCCATTCGGGGCGCCGCAATACCCGCGTGTCGGCAACTTCGGCAGCCGCGGCAAGATGGACAAGTGCACCTACTGCGCCGGCGGCCCGGAGACCGACCTGACGCTCGCCGAGTACGGCAGCCGGGAGGGCGGCCAGTTCACAGGCTACGGCTCCAACCGCTTGGCCGAGGGCAAGCTGCCGCTGTGCGCCGAGATGTGCTCCACCAAATCGCTGCTGGCCGGCGACGGCGAGATCATCGCCCAGATTTACAAGGAGCGCGTGACGCGGCGCGGCTACACATCCGGCGCGTGGGGCTGGATGACGGCCTACCGCGAGACGATCGCGTCCTAGGCTGGCGGCTGAAACACTGCGCGGCGGCGGGAGCCAACCCGCCGCCTCGTTCGCCCCGCTCCCCGCGGGGAACGGCAGGCAATGGGAGGAACGGAAGGGCTATGATGCGCGCATCGGTTCGATTCTTCTTCGTCGCGTCGATTGTGTGGCTGGCGGCGGCGTTCTTGGCGCCCGCGTTTGCGCAGCAGCAGCCGACCACGGTCAATCCCATGGCCCAGTCGGTGAAGGAGCAGGAGCTGCTCAAGGCCCTGAAGAAGGCCGAGGGTCGCGGTACGCTGCCCGACACCAAATCGCAGGTGATCGAGCAACCGGCGGGCCGTGATTGGCGCCAGTTCCACCAGGTGACGCTCCGCTGGCTCGGCGCCATCGCCGTCCTGGGCATGCTCGGGCTGCTCGTTTTGTTCTATCTCATCCGCGGCATGATCCGCATTGAAAACGGACGCTCCGGCCGCACCCTGGTGCGCTTCAACGCCTTCGAGCGGTTCGTGCACTGGATGACAGCCACCTGTTTCATTGTGCTCGCCGTCTCCGGCCTCAACATCACCTTCGGAAAGGACTTGCTGACGCCGTTGCTCGGAGCGCAGGCCTTTGCAACCTGGTCGCAGTGGGCGAAGTACGCGCACAACTATCTGAGCTTCCCGTTCACGCTCGGAGTGGTGCTGATGTTCCTGATGTGGATCGCCTGGAACTTTCCCTCCGGCGCCGACTTCCGGTGGATCCGGGAGGGCGGCGGCATCGTCGGCAACAAGCATCCGCCGGCGCGCCGCTTCAATGCCGGGCAGAAGGTGATCTACTGGATCGTGGTGCTGGGAGGGGGCGCCGTGGCCATCACCGGCTACCTGCTGATGTTCCCCTTCTACGCTGCCGCCGTTGGGGGCTTCACGGTCGGCACCACCGACATTGCCGCGGTGCAGCTGGCGCAGATGATCCATGGCATCGTCGGCCTGCTGTTCATCGCCATCATGCTGGCCCACATCTACATCGGCACCATCGGCATGCAGGGCGCCTTCGAGGCCATGGGCCGGGGTGAGGTGGACGTCAACTGGGCGCGGCAACATCACAGCCTGTGGCTCGAGAAGCAGGCCGCGAAGGGCCGCGTCAAGAGTGGAATGGCTCCGGCCGAATAGTCCTGGGAGAAACCGAAGATGCGTGCCTTCCTTGCCGGCTGCCTTGCGGCGATCGTGATCGCGGTGGGCGCCTACGCCGTGCTGAACAGCGGCTACGTGAAAGACGCCGCTTCAACCTACTTCAGCACGACGGGGGCGCGCATCTGAGCTTGTCACCCGTCGCTTCGCATCGCGGTCGCACTCGGAGCGCGTCGCTGCGAGGCCCGGGCGGCGCAATGCGCGATCGTTTATGGGCAGCCCCCCGATAGCTACCGCTGAAGCCTCCTCTTCGCGGATCACGGGTGGTGCAAACCCTGGGCGCGTGTTCGTTCTCGGCGCCGCGCGGTAAGCGCCTGGGCTGCAGCCCAGCACCCGTCGAAAGCGGCGATTGAAGGTCGAGAGATCACCGAAGCCGGCATCGAAGGCGATGGCCGAAATCGGCTCGTCGGACACGCGCAGGCGCACGGCGGCGCGGTTGAGGCGCGTGCGCAGCACGAACTGGTGCGGGGTCATGCCCACTACCCGGCGGAAGGTGCGCAGGAAGTGGTAGGGGCTCGATGCCCCCTCGCTCGCCAGTTCGGCGAGGGCCAGCGGCTCATGCGCCTGCGCCTCGATCCGCCGCAAGGCATCGCTGACTCGGCGCTGGTCGCGCCGGCTCGGACGGCGAAATGTCGGTTGAGAGCCGGCGAGCGTTGCCGCCACGGCGCCCGCGAGGCGCAGCGCCAGCTCTTCGAATTCCGTCCCGTCGCCGTCTTCGCACGCCGCCTCGGCCGCCGACAGCAGCGGCATGAGGGCCGGCAGCGGCGGCAGGCTCGGTACGCCAAAGGCAGCGGACCGCGCGCCCGGCACCGCGGCCACGGTCGTTTCCAGCAGCTCGGGCGAGTAATGGAAGGCCAGGCAGCGGTCGCCGGTGGCATGCTCGTGACCGCATTCAAAGCAGGTTCCGTGATTGCCCAGCAGCAGGCTGCCCGGAGCCAGCAGGGCCGCTCCGGTCGTGGTGCGGTACTGGAACGTCCCCCGCATCACCGCTCCGATGGCAACGGAGTCGTGCCGCTCCTCGAAGGGGCGGTCGTGCGGGCCCGCCGTGCAAACGGTGTCGCTGACGCTCCAGCCCGGGCCGGACGCAAGGATGTGGGAGGTCAGTGCCATGACCGAAATATAGCAATTTTTCCCAAGCTGCGGAGGGCGGGAAGCCCTAGGGATGCGGGCTCCTGACACGTTTCGCAGCGGAGAGGTCAATGATCAATCACGTTTCGATCGGCGTCCGCGACGTCGCCAAGGCCAAGCGCTTCTACGACGCTGCCCTCAAGCCGTTGGGCTACACTTGCCTCAGCGAATCGCCAGGCTCGCTGGGCTATGGGCGCGCTGCGGTCGCTCTCTGGATCAGCGCCTCCGAGCGTCCCGTTCCGGCCGATGCGATATCGGGCCTGCATTTCTGCTTCGACGCCCCGATACGCAAAAGCGTGGATGCGTTCCACGCGGCGGCACTGCGCGCCGGCGGGCGCGACAATGGCAAGCCCGGTCTGCGGGCGGACTACGGGCCCGACTACTACGCCGCCTTCGTCGTCGATCCCGACGGCTACCGCATCGAGGCCTACTGCGGCGCCAAGGCTTGAAGGCGGCAACCAATCGGAGGATGAAACCATGGCTTCCATTCGCAGGGAAATCCTGGTCGAGGCACGACCCGAGCACGTCTGGGACGCCGTGCGTGACGTCGGCGCCGTGCACCAGCGCCTCGCCCCCGGCTTCGTCGTCGACACCAAGCTGGACGGCGACGCCCGGATCGTGACGTTCGGCAACGGCATGGTGGCACGCGAGCTGATCGTCGATGTCGGGGAGGAGGCGCGCCGGCTGGTCTGGGCGGTGATGGGCGGGCCCCTCACGCACCACAATGCCTCGCTGCAGATCTTCGCCGAAGGGGAGAACCGCAGTCGGGTGGTCTGGATCGCCGACCTACTGCCGAACGATCTCGCCCCGACCATCGCCGGCATGATCGAGCAGGGCATGAGCGCCATGAAGCGGACGCTGGAGCGAGGGGCAAAGGCTGCCTAGCAGGCGACGCGTGTTGACATTCGCGGGTCGCATCGAGCTTCAAGCTCGGGGATGCGCAGGACCTCGTCGCCAGGCAGCAGGGTTCGCTGCTGTTCGCCGGTCCGGCGGAGTAGATGGCGCGCGCATTGGAGCCACCATGAGACCTCCCACTAAAACGGCCCTGTTCGAGGCCGCCAGAACCTGGAACGCCGCGGCAGTGAGGGCCACGCTGTCGACAAAGCCCGCCCTCGTGACGGCAACCGACCCAAGGGGGCGCCTGGCGCTGCATATGGCTTGCGCAGTGCAGCCCGGCGGCAAGCGCCTCGGGGAGGCGCACGGCATCAAGACGGTCTCGGCGCTTCTCGACGCTGGCGCGCCGCCGGAGGCCGATGTGCCCATGGAGGAGGACGAGGAGGACTTCCGCGCCACGCCGGTCTGGTTCGCGGTCGCACGCGGGGAAAACCTGCCCCTGGTGCGGTTTCTCCTGAAACGCGGAGCCGATGCCAGCTACTCGCTGTGGGCGGCCGTGTGGCGCGACGATGCCGTATTGATGCGCGAGCTGCTGAAGACGCAGCCGCGGCTCAACCTCAAGGCGCACGGCGAGACGCCGATCTTCTATGCGGCGCGGCTCAAGCGGCTGAACACGCTCGAGCTGCTGATCGAAGCCGGCGCCGACGCCGGCATCAAGGATCGTCGGGGCCGCGATGCCTTCGACATCGCCCGCGCGCGGCGCCTGCCGAACGCCATCATCTCCCAATTGGAAACCTTGAAGCGACACAGTCCACATGAGCAGCAAACCTGAATCGACCCTCCCCGAGCATCATTGCCTGTTCGATACGGCCATCGGCCATTGCGGCGTCGCCTGGAGCGTGCGCGGCCTGACGCGGGTGCAACTGCCGGAGGCCGATCGGGGCGCGACCGAGAGACGACTCCGTCGCGGTTCTGCGAACCCCGCCATGGGCAAGCCGCCACCCGAGGTAGAGCACGTGATCGGTATGCTCAAAAGCTATCTCGCCGGAGACAGAATCGACCTTGCTGCCGTAACGCTGGACGTGTCGGGCATCAGCACGTTCCACCGCACAATCTACGAGGCGGCGCGACGCATCGGTTGGGGCCAGACTGCAACCTACGGCGAGCTCGCGCGACAGGCGGGTTGCCCCGGGGCGGCGCGTGCGGTCGGCCAGGCGCTGGGCCGCAACCCGATCCCTATCGTCATTCCATGCCATCGCATCCTGGGCAGCGGCGGAAGGCTTGGCGGTTTCTCCGCTTTCGGCGGTACCACGACAAAAGGGCGGCTGCTCGCACTGGAGGGAGTGCACTTGCGCGACCGCATGCCCCTTCTGCCCGGCTTGCTGCCGGCGCAACGGCAGCGGCCGTAGCGCGGGTTACGTGCCGTCCTCGTTCAGTCCGTGCACAGGGTGACGCGCGTCACCGCGGCGGTTCTGCGGCCGCACGTACATGACCCGCGCCTCGGGGTGCTTGGACTTGACCTTGAGCGCGGCAATGAGCGCGTCCTCGGCCTCCACGACCATGTGCTCCGCCTTGCCTTTGAGCTTCAGCCCGACGGTGAACCGCATCGCCCTGTGTCCTTGCAACGAGAGATGTCGCCCATGTCTAGCATGGCGCCGATGTAGGAGCGGACCACAATGCGTACGGGGCTGTTAACAGTTGTACGTCCCGGACAAATTCGTCCCTGGTGAGCTTTGCGGGCCTGACGCAGTCTCGCGCTCGCGGACGGCCCCGGCTGACGCCCTAGCGCCGAAATAATGGAGGCGAGACGCTGCGCCAAGCGGTCCGGGCCCCCACCACCGTTAACGCGTTAACCTTGTCGGCCACGCAGGAGCCGGCAAGCTCTCCCTCTGTTGGCGACTAGGGACCAGCGAGGTCGCCGCTATCCGAGTCGCTTGCCGTCAACCCCCATAATTCCCCGGCGATCGCTTGAACCCTGCGCCGCTTTGGCTCATAAGTCCGGGCACGGTAACCTCGTTGCGTGCGGTTGGGCGTGTCGCAGCGGGGCATTTTTTTTGCGAAGCGCGAGGGGCCTGAAGCGGCCTGCAATGGCCGCCCAACAGGCTCGGCGCCGTCTGAGGAAGCTCGATGCGAAGGGCGGTGCTGGCAATTGCTGTACTGCAAGGGCTCTTTGCCTATGGGTCCGCGGCGCGGGCGCAGCACTACGACCCTGCGGTACCGCCCGGCGAGGTGTACGGCAGAGGCTGCTACTGGTACCGCGGACAGCACAATTGCAATCGCTACTGTTATCTGGAGGTCGATGGCTACTACTATTGCCAACGGCGTTTGCGCGATGCCGGTTCGCAGGTCCCGCCGCCGGTGGTCGTCTATCCGCCATCCTACTGGTACGCGCGACCGGAAGCTCGCCGAGCCCGGCGCGGCCCGCCGGCCGGCAGGTAGCCAGCAGGCACTGCCGCCCGCACAGCGAAGGACTGGTCCACACGAAGGTGCGACTGCTATTTGCGAGCACGCAAAAATGCCTCCCTCGTCCGGCGCGACAAGAAAGCTTGTCCTCGCGACGCTCGCCTTCCTACTGCTCTACGGCATCCTGAGCGCACCGTTGCTTTGGCGCGGCGATGCGGTGGCACGCGATATCCTTGCAGCCTCCGTCTTCCTGGCGATCGCACTCGCCGTCTCGAGCGCTATCGACTTGTACTCTCATCGGTTGCCCGATGTGCTCACCCTGTCGCTGACCGCCGCAGGGCTTTTCGTTTCCTATTGGACCGGTGCGGCGCCGCTATGGTGGTCGGTTGCGTCGGCAGCTCTCGGCTTCTTCGTGCTGGCCGGTGTCGCCTACGTCTACCGCTACGTGCGTGGTCGAGCCGGCTTGGGGCTCGGCGACGCGAAATTGCTGGCCGCTTCCGGCGCATGGCTGGGGGCCAGCGCCCTCCCCACGGTCCTGCTATGGGCCACAGGCTCGGCCCTCGTATGCGTCCTCATCGCCTCACGCCGGGATGACTCCCTGACGGGGGCGAGCCGCCTTCCATTCGGGCCGTTCCTGGGCTTTGGAACCTGGCTGGTGTGGCTCTACGGGCCGCTTTGATGCGGGACCAGCGGCATGCGAATATACCATGCCATGAATCGGTGGGCGTCCCGGCTTGCTGGCACCGGAGGCCAGCACATAATTGCATAAAGCAAACTGGAGCCCTTATGGCGACGAGGACCGTGACAGAGCAGCCGCCGATGGCCCGTCCGGCCCGCGCACCGACACCCAGGCGGGCCGGCGCGGATGCAGGATTTACTCTCATCGAGCTCCTGATCGTCTTGGGAATTCTCGCCCTGCTTGCGAGCTTGGTAGCGCCACAAGTGTTGCGCTACCTCGGCAAGGCGCGAACCGAGGCGGCAAAGGTCCAGATCAGCGCCATCTCCAGCGCCATCGAGCTCTACGCACTCGACAACGGCGTGTACCCTTCGCCCCAGGCCGGGCTCGCCGCGCTTATGCAGCGGCCGCAAGGGGCAGCGCGCTGGAACGGGCCCTACCTCAAGAAGGCCGAGGGGCTGGTCGATCCCTGGGGGCGCCCCTACCAATACCGTGTCCCCGGGCGCGCCGGCGCCTTCGAGGTCTTCACGCTCGGGCGCGACAACGCACCGGGCGGCACCGGCGAGGACAGCGACGTCACGAACTGACGTGCCCGGCAAGGCAGCACCCGTCCGGGACCTTGCGACAGGCGCGACTCGTTGTGTTGGAGGTCGGCTCAGCGCTCCCTGAAGGCGCGCGCGAACTGGTCGCTGATCGGTTTCACGAGATAGGAGAGCGCGGTCCTGTCACCGGTGGCAATGAACGCCTCGACCGGCATGCCGGGCAGCAGCTTCAGCTTTTCCCGCTGGTTCTCCGGGCGAATGCGCACCACATAGAACACGGTGTTGGTCTGGCTCTCGCGCGTGAGGTCGGCGCCTACCCGCGTGACTGTGCCTGTGATCTCGGGAGTGGTGCGCTGGTTGAACGCGGGAAAGCGCAGCGTCGCCGTCTGACCGATATGAACCTGGTCGATATCGGAGGTAGCGATGCGCACCTCGACGCTCAGCTCGTCCTGGTTGGGCACGATCGTCATCACGGTCTCTCCGGCACCGACCACCCCGCCTACGGTGTGGACGGCGAGGTCGTGCACGATGCCCGCCTGCGGCGCGCCCAGCACGACGCGCTTGAGCTGGTCCTCCGCCGCGATCTTGCGCTCGGCGAGCTCGGCCATACGAGCTTCCAGCTCGCGCATCTCTTTGGTTGCTTCTGTCTGCATCGTCTGGTCGAGGGCAATGATCTGCAGCTCCATCTCGCTGATCTGGCCCTGCGCGCGCGCCATCTGCGCCACCAGCGCGCCCCACTCGCCCTTGAGCCGGGTCAGGTCGCGCTGCGCCGCCAGGATGCGGTTGGTGGCCATCAGCTCCTTCTTGCGCAGCACCTCTAGCCGCTCGAGCTCCTCCACCATCAGGTCGACTTCGCTGTTCTTGGCCAGGCGCTGGGCGGTGAGCCCCTTGATCTCCTCCTTGATCTGGCCGATGCGCTCGTTGAGCTGGGCGGTCTGGCCCTTCTTGAACGTGCGCCGGAACGCGAACAGCCGCTTCTCGCCCTCGGCGATCGCCGCCGCGTCTTCGCCGCCGGCCAGGAACTCGGCCGGGAACCGCACGCTGTCGGCGAGATCGCGCTCGGCCTCGAGCCGCGCCTTGCGGCCGGTCAGCTGAACCAGCTGGGAGGCGACGATCCCGAGGTTGGCGCGGGCCTGCGTGTCGTCGAGCTTCAGCACCACGTCGCCCACCGCGACCCGGTCCCCGTTCTTGACCGGGATCAGGGCGACGATCCCGCCCGACGGGTGCTGCACCTTCTTGATGTTGCTATCGACCACGACGATGCCCGAAGCGATGACCGCGCCGGCGATCGGAGTGGTCGCCGCCCAGACCCCGCAGCTCAGTGCCAGCAAGCCAATCAGCGCGAAGGCGAATGTCAGCCGGCTTCGCAGCGCGGGCTCTATGCCGCTCTGACTGCCAAGGGATCGCTTACGGTCCTTGCTCCAGCGCATCGCAGTCTCGATCCAATGGGTGGCCGCCTGCGCACACCGCCTGGCCGCATCACCCACGCGTTCGCGCGCTTCAGCGCACCACCGGCCCACACGCGCCCAATCCGCCATTTGCCAGCCTCCCCGCAGACCAGACACTAGTGCTCGAGTCCTAACGCCAAACGTGTAAACAAAGAAAGACCAGTGCCTCCCCAACATCGCCCTATCTCCCCCGCCCCTTCAGGCTTCCGTCGCCACGGCCAGTGCAGCCGGTATCGCCACAGGCTGCCGCAGGACCTTGCCCAGCACCTCGTCCTTGGGCCCGATCGCCGTTAGCTGGCCGCCGCCTATCACGGCCACCTTGTCGGCGGCGGTCAGCACGGACGGCCGGTGCGCGATAACGACGACAATGCCGCCCCGCGCCTTTACGTGGGCAATGGCGTTGATGAGGGCCCTCTCGCCGTCGGCATCGAGATTGGAGTTGGGCTCGTCCAGCACCAGCAGGAACGGCTCGCCGTACAGCGCACGTGCAAGCGCCACGCGCTGGCGCTGGCCGGCCGACAATACCGAGCCCGCTTCCCCGACACGCGTCTCGTATCCGTTGGGCAACCGCAACACCATTTCGTGCACACCAGCCGCGGCGGAGGCAGCGACCACGCGGTGGCTGTCGGGCTCTTCCTCGAAGCGGGCGATGTTCTCCGTGATGGTGCCATCCAACAGTTGTACGTCCTGCGGCAAATAGCCGATGTGCCGGCCCAGCTCCTCCGGCGACCAACTCGAAAGCGCGGCCCCGTCGAGGCGCACGGCGCCCCGGTTCAACGGCCACACCCCGGTCAGCGCCCGCGCCAGCGTCGACTTGCCCGCGGCGCTGGGGCCGATCACGGCCAGCACCGTGCCCGCTGTGAGATCGAAGCCGATGCCGGCCAGCAGCACCGTCTGCGTGCCAGGAACCGCAACCGAGACGTTCTCGACTTTGAGCGACTTGATCGGCGCCGGCAGCGCCAGAGGGGCGGTCTTCTCGGGCAGGTGGCCGAGCACGGCGTCGAGACGCTCGCTGGCCTTGCGCGCGGCAGCAAATCCGCGCCAGTTGCCGATCGCCACCTCGATCGGCGCCAGCGCCCGCGAGGCGGCAATCGAGCAGGCGATGATAGCGCCCGCCGTCATCTCGCCTTTGATGGTCAGGTACGCTCCTATGCCCAGAAGCGCCGATTGCAGCATGAGCCGGAATACCCGCGACACTGTGGAAAAGCCGCCGACCAGGTCGCTCAAACGCTCGTTGGCCGTGATGTGCTCCGAGTTCACCGCCTCCAGCCGTCGCGAGAAGCGGTGGCCGAACCCCATCGCCTGCAGCACCTCGGAATTTCGGTCGGATGCCTCCGCAATCGCCCAACGCTTCCTCGACACAGCCATCGCGGCCTCGCCGGGGGCCTGCGTCAGTTTCTCGGTCAGTAGCGTGACCACAATGAGAAACAGCGCGCCGAACAAGGTGATCCATCCCAGCACCGGATGCAGCACAAACACGAAGGCGACATAGAGCGGCATCCAGGGCATGTCGAGAATGGCGATTGGCCCTTGCCCGGAGAGATAGGCGCGAATGGAATCGACATCGCGGATTGGCTGGGTCGCGTTGCCCTGCGCGCCCGCGTAGGAGCGCAGGCGCATAACGGCGCTATGGGCAAGCGGTGTCAGCCTGCGGTCCAGCCGGCTCGCCAAGCGCACCATAACCTGTCCGCGCAGCACCTCCAGCCCGCCTTGGAAAAGGAACAGGATTGCCGCCAGGAGCGACAACGCGACCAGCGTTGGAACGCTGTGGCTCGTCAGTATGCGGTCGTAGACCTGCAGCATGTAGAACGAGCCGGTCAGGGCCAGCACGTTGACCACGCCGGACACCACGATCAGCGTCGTGACAATCGGGCGCAGCACGCCGGCGGCAACACGAACCTCGCTCTTCTTCCTTTTTTCTCCAGCCACGCCCCAATTCCTCACCAATGTCTAGGCCCCATGTCGGCCGTCAGATACCTGCTCCCACCCTCGTCGCCTCGAAGTCTGCGCCTCCTACGAGAACCTGAAGTCCGAGTCGCTGAGGGCCGACAGCTCCACGCCCCTCAAGGTGATCTTGTGCGCACTCGCCGGATCGTCGGGGTCGAGTGTGATCACAACATCGTCGCCGGCCTGGGCCAAAGCGCCCGAGTCCAACAGCTCCTGGAAGGTCGCATAGCCCGCAGAGCGCAGGTCGATGACGTCGTGTTCACCGCTACTCTCGCCGTAGCTGGGCACGAACACAAACGTGTCATCGAGGCCTGCCGTCTCAGCTGCGTTTCCAATGTTGAGCGTGAAGTTGGCGGCCCCATCGTACCCGTAGGCCTGGCTTGCAAGGATCTCCACGCTCAATGTCGGCTTGGTCTCGAAATCGAGCTCGATACCTTCCTTCAGGTAGAGCGCGTTGCCGACGATCTTGAACATGCTGGCGTCGAGGCCGGTGAGAGACAGGCCGTCCGTGTCCAAACCGCCGTGCGACATCGAGATATCGGCGACCTTGAGATCGCCAGCAGTCGACAGGTCCTCGGGAACCGTGATGACTCGGTTGCGCAACGTCAAAGCCGTCGATTCCTCATTGCTGGCTTCGACATTGAGAATGACACGGCTCTCGGAATCGTCCGTGGTGCCGGCAACCGTGCAGTCGAATGCGATTTGGCCCGTGAAGCCCGCATCGGGGCTGACGGTGAGCAACCCATCCTCGCGCAGCTGGACCCAGCCGTGGCCGACATCGACGGGTGTTGCCGTGGTGATGGGTACGTCGTCGATGTGCGAAATGGTCAGGCCGGCGCCTATCTTGTTTACCAAAACGTCGATGGTAGCTTCTTGGTCTACGCCGGTTGAAAAAGTGTTGTCGCTGGCTCGATAGACGTCGTTATAGGTTTGATCGTCACCATAAATCCCGCCGGCAGCGCCCGTGTCGATGATGTGCGCTGCCAAGTCGAGATCGCCGTCCGATCCTTGCTGCGCATAGACGACGATGATCTGTCCATCGAGCAGACCGGCGGCGGCAAGCGTGCTGGTCGAGAGCTGTTGCTCGCCGGCGGGCATATCGTCTTCATCAATCCTTACCGCGCTGCCGGATCGGCTCCCTTCGACATCGTATCGCTGGCTGTAGACCCTATCGCCTCCGCTTTGCCCGCCGCCGTCCTGTTGCCAGATCACGTTGATGGACAATCCGTCCTCGTCAGACGACACGGCTACCGAATAGTCCTCGGGCTCGCTGTCGAACGCTTTGAGGCGGATGGCCTGCTCGGGCTCCAGCCACGCGCCGGGGCTAGCCTGGGCGTACAATGCGGCCATCACCACGTAGCCGCCAGCGCCGCCGTCAGCCTGCAGCCAGCTCACCAGCAAGTCGCCGTCGGGGGTGTCCAACAGCGCCGGCTTGCTCCCTTTGGCGATCCCGGCGCTTTCGAGCAGGCCCGTAAGGTCTATCCGCAGCACCTGCCCGCCGCCCGGGTCGAGGACGCAGCCGGCAATCGTCTCCCGCACGCCGTCGCTTTCGACCCAGACGATCGCCAGCTCGCCGTCGTCCACGCCCGTTACGGAGGGAGCCCGGCCAACAGCGACCTGCGCAGCGGCCGAATCGTCGACTTCTACCGTCAGCTGCACCGGACCGTCGGCGCCATCCTGCTCGCCGTCACGGCCGAGCGCGGCAAGCTGCGAGTGGTCGCCTTGGGTCTGGACGGCATACCGCTGCAGCATGATGTTGCCGTAGCCGGCCAGGTCTCCAGTGAAATCGGAGTATTGTTGAACGTAGACGACTGCGAACTCGTCCTGCGCGTTCGAGCCGACAGCGATTTCGACAATCGGGCCGGAATCACCCGCATCGACGACCGTCTCCTCGCCGAGCCGGCCGCCGTCGCCACCATAGGCGCTGACGACAAGGGCGCGGTCGTCGGCATGCACGAAAGCTGCGGCAACGCCATCTCCCAGGCCGGCGATGGCGGGCGCGACGTCCGGGGCCGCATTGTCGGTAACAAGTATCTCCGGGCTCTTTGCGGTTCCCTGCTCGTCATAGAGCACAAGCTTGATCTGAACGGCCTGACCGGCATCGCCAGGTGTCTGCCAGGCGACGGCAAACCCGCCCTTCACCGCCTTCACAATCGGCGCGGTCTCTTCGATGAGGGGGTCAGCGGCAATCGTGAAAGCGGCCGCTGCATGCGCCTCTGCAGCATCGTGCACCTGCACTGTTGCCGCTTGCAACGCATTGGCAGCGACCAGCTCATGCGGTTGAACTTCGTCATCCTGCCCGGGAGCTACGCGCAGAGTTGCGGTACCAACGCCATCGCCAACGCTGGACGGCTGCTCGGCGGCCGACTGCCCCGCGCGGCCTTCCGCCCAGCCGATGTCTGACAGGCGAGCGACTACTTCGGCGCCGCTCCCGCCGCTCGTCAGCGAGTAGGTGGCCAGCAGGTCTTCGCCGCCTTCGCCTCCGACGGCCATCGAAAACTGGCCGGTGAAGCCATGGGGCAAGCGAACTTCCGAGATCGGATACTCGGTCCAGTCGCCGCCTCGATCCTCGATCCGTTCGGCGTTGACAGGCGCAAGGAACAGGCTGCCGCGCAGAACCGGGCCATTTTCCGCAAGCGCCAGCCACATGACCGCAAAGGTGCCGGGCCGCAGCTCTGCGATCTGCATTCGCCGGCCCGCATCAGTTGCCGCAGCAATGGGACCGAGATCGCCCAGCACCGCATTGACGGTGGCGTACTCGGGGGCATCCGATCCCTCGCCGGCCGGCGAGGCGTCCACGGGTGCGTACAGGCGCCCATGCGCGTGGCCATCGGCACCGATCCACGTAACGAGCGTGTCACCCGTGGTCAGGCCCGTGACCGCGGGCTCGCAGCCGATGACGCCGGTTCCGCTGGGATCCGTGACCCACGTTGCGTTATCGTTTGCCGCGACGGCGAGCGCGGCCGCGTCGATTGGCTTGCCGCCAGCACCGGCGCTGAATCTTTGCCACAAGACGCGCCCGACGCCCGAAGTGTCGCCGGCAGGGGATTCGATCCAGGCAACGCTGAACCCCAGTATGTCACCGGCAGCCGACAAGTGGTTGCTGATCGACGGGCTGTGATTGTTGGCGCCGGACCGGCCCAGCGCGACCTCTTCACCGGGAGGTGCGCCCTGCAACCCGCTCAACTTGATGACCCAATGCCCCGGCGTGCCCTCCAGCCAAGCCACGCCGACGGTCGGGCGTCCTTCTACTGCCGTGCTTTCGCCGACCACAGGATCGCCTGCGCCTTCGGCCGGCGCGGCGGCGCCGTCTTCTTTCGGTTCGAAGGTGTCGTCAGTCACGGCCCACTCACACCTTACCGGCGTCGGCAGCGTCGCATCGCCCGAGAGTTCGCTGCTCGTCGACGCGATTGCCTATACAGCCTTGAGGTCCATTATTAATTGCTTAGCTTAGCTAGTTCAAATATTTAGGCTATCGGACCTTGGTCGGATTGCATCGGGATGGTATAGGGATTGTGCAATGCAGCCGAAGAGCTGGAATACTTTGACATCCCGTTTCCAATCGATCTGGATGGGGTGGAGCCCTGTCGAGCAGTTTACCATTGTGGCCCTTGTGGCTGCGGCCTGCGCAATGCCGCTCCTTGCCGGTTGGCCTGCCGGCAGGATCCCGCGGGCAGCTGTTGCCGTTGCCGAGCTTGGGATGGTCGCGCTTCTCCTTGCGATCATCGGTCGCGGCATCGCGGACATCGCCGCGAATCAGCGCACGGCGCAGGATGCAGACGCCCATCTGGCGGGCCTGCTCGAGGAGAACGCAGACCTCCGGCGCCAGATCGACGAGGGTCATCATCGCCGGTCGGTAGAAATTAACGATAAGGTTCTGCGACGCATCGGCGTCGAATTGCACGACGGCCCGGCGCAGTTCATCAGCCTCGCCTTGCTGCGTCTCGACTCGCTTTGTCCGGAAAGGACCCAGAACGGCGGCGCATCGCTCGACGACTTCGAGAGAATACGCGGCGCTCTTCAAGAGGCCCTCGCGGAGATCAGAAGTATGGCGGCCGGCCTGACTTTGCCGGAGTTGAGCAGCGTTTCTCCCGGGGACGCGCTTCGCCTTGCCGTTCGCAATCATGAGCGCAGGACCGCGACGTCGGTAACGTGCGATGTGGAGGGACTGCCGCATCATGTCCCTGCGTCCATCAAGTCGTGCCTCTATCGATTTACCCAGGAGGCCCTGAACAATGCCTATCGTCACGCGGGCGGCTATGGACAGGCCGTGCGAGGCAAGTGTCACGGCAACACGATCGAGGTCGAAGTGGCGGACACGGGACCAGGCTTTGAGCCGGATAGCAAGGTCGTCGGCAATCATCTGGGGCTGCTGGGGATGCGTGAGCGCGTCGCATCGCTTGGCGGCACCTTGGAAATCAACTCCCGGCCAGGGTCCGGCACTCGGCTGACGACGCGCTTTGAGATAGCCGAACACGTTAGCAGCGAAGGGTAGGGGAAATGGCCGATCGCCTTCGCGTTGCGGTCATCGACGACCACCCTTTGTTTCGAGAGGGAGTCGTCCATACGTTGCGCAGCACCCGGGTCTTGGAGGTTGTCGGCGAAGGTGGAACCGCCGACGATGCCGTCCGCATCGCCAGTCAGGAGTTGCCCGACATCGTCTTGCTCGACGTCAACATGCCGGGCGGCGGGATTGAGGCCGCCCGCTCGATCGCGCGGGTGTGCCCGATCGTCAAGACGATCATGCTTACCGTTTCTGAAAGCGAACTGGACGTTACGCAGGCGCTCGAGGCAGGCGTAAGGGGCTACGTCCTCAAGGGTACTAGCGGTTCGGAGCTGCTCAAGACGATGTTCGCCATTTCCAGAGGCGAGTCCTACGTCACGCCCGGGTTGGCCGCACGCCTCCTGACGCAGGCGACGCGACAGGAACCAGCACCTGCTGCGGCCCTGCCGGAGTTGACGCAAAGAGAAGGGCAAATCCTCGCTCAGGTTGCCCGAGGTCTCACCAACAAAGAGATCGCACGGGCTCTGTCGCTCAGCGAGAAGACGGTCAAGCACCACATGACCAACGTCATGCAGAAGCTGCACGTGCGCAACCGCGTGGAAGCCGCCATGATATTCCGCAAGCATTCGGGGGAGCCGCCAGAAGCGGAACCTGCAGCAGGTGGATCACCGAAAATTCGAACGCAAGCGGTGCGCCCAGCATTGGCGGGAAGGGATCACGCTCGTTAGCATGGCGGCAGTGCCTGACCGGCCGGGGACGCGCCGGGTGTAGCGACAGCTCCTCGGTACCAGCGGCGAAGGAGAAAGGCCGAAGGACTCGGCGCCACGAACTCAACGACGGCCTCGCGCACGAACGTCGCTCCGCCTGCCGTGCGTGCTTCCGAGCGCACCGAGAATGCCCGCCTTGTAGATGCCGCGAGAAATCGAGGCGGCAGCTGTCCGCCGCGGTGCGCCATCGCCGGGAGGTCGCTCGCCGCCAAGTCGCCATCCAGCAGGCTCGACCCGCTATCTCGCCCACCCCCCCGGGCAATGATTTCGATTAGCGCCCTCGGCGCAACATTCGCGTCAATCGCGGCCAATCCCGAATGGATTGTCACAAACGGGCGCAGGCGGTCCGCGTCCGCTTGCGTTATTCCAAGCACGCTCGCAAGCTCCTCGACCGCGAGAAAAGGCCCGTTCCTCGGCCCGTGGGACCTCCCGGCGGCCAAATATTCGGCGCGCTCTGCGCCGGAGAGCCGCCGGTCATCGTCTTCGTCCCTGTAGTCGAGGATGGCACCGACCGCGGCCTCGCCGGCGCTTAGACCGAGGCCGAGAACCAAGGCGCGCAGCAGCGGCTCGCCGCTGATGTTCAGATCGACCTTTCCTGCTTCATCCTGGACAGCGATCGTAAGGGTCGTGCCGTCGCTGCCGATGCCGCAGGTCAGCGGCGTGGCGTCGAGGGCAAATCGGCGGTTGGGCGGCTGGCTTTCGCGCGCCGCAACCAGGTCGAGAATGACGATGTGCACTCCCGCGTCCGCGAACGCTTCCGCCCTGGCGCCATCGCTGGCGACGGCCGCAAGCCTGATGTGATTGCGCGCAATTTGCGCAAAGCTCGCCGCCACGATTGCGAGCAGACCGAGCGCAGAGAGAACGACGAGCAGCACGAACCCGCGTTGGCTTCTTGCGCCTTGCTGCTGCTGCCCGATTTCAGGTCTCGAGGACACGGCAATGCCGATATGCGTGTGCACCTGAGGCGGCACGGCAGGTCAGCGAAGCACCCGATCTATCTGCTCTCTGCGATCAGGTGGAGCCTGCCGCTGCGGTCGTGTCGTCAAGTTGATCCTAGCACGAAATTCTTCCGTAATTCCGCGAATTTGTGCCGAATCCCTGACGATACGCGGCGTAATGGCAACCAGCAGCTCGGTCCGAACAATCTGATCGACCTTGTTCTTGAACAGGTTGCCCAGCACCGGAACCTGTCCGATAAGGGGGATCTGGTCCCGCTTGTTGTCGGCGCGGTCCTGGATCAGCCCACCCAGGACAACTCCTTCGCCATCGTTGACGGCGACGGTGGTCTTGATACGCCGCTGTTGAATCGTGGGCGAGTCGATGCCGGAGGTCAGGGTCTGCACGACGTCGCTCGCCTCCTGCTCGACCTCGAGGAGGATGCGGCCCCCGTCGCCAACGCGCGGCGTGATGTTGAGCACGATTCCCGTGTTTCGATAAGTAATCGAATTCACGATCGGCGCGCCGGGCGTAAGCACCGCGACCGCGGATTGCGTGACGATCGGCACCTCGTTGCCGACTTGTAGCGTCGCTCTCTTGTTGTCCAGCACCATCAGGGTCGGAGAGGAAATGATGTTGATGTCGGTGATGCTGCTCAGGGCATTGAAGACGACCTGAATATTCCTTGTGTTGAAGAAGTGAGAGAACCCCGGGAATGCCGGTGCCACGGCACCGGTGACGAGATCCGTGAACCTCAATTCGTTGTTGCCCGCCTGAAAGAACCAGCGCACGCCCATCTTCAAGTCGTCGTTGAGCCGCACCTCGGCGATCGTGGCCTCCAGCAGGACTTGGTTCGGCGCCACGTCGATTCGCTCGAGGATCTGGCGTGCGCGCCTGTACTCCTGCGCCGTGGCGGTAATGACGAGGGCATTGTTGGCCTCATCCGCCACCACGCCAATTCCGGCGAGGCGGTCATCGCGGGGGCCGTCGGCAGGGGGGGGCGCGGCGGGGGCGGGAGGAACCTCGCTTTCGGGGCCCGGCTGGGGCGCCAGCGGCGGCACCATGGGACTGGGCGCGATCGTCGTCAGCGGCGGCAGCACAGGACTGATAACGGTCGTCATCGGCTGCACCAGGGTCGGCGCGACAGCCTGAGCTTTGCTCGTCTTCGCCTGATCCTGGGACCCGTAGATCCTTTGCAGCAGCTGAGCCAGCTCGGAGGCCGTCCGGCCTCGAACGGGGTAGACGAAAACCTGCTTCACAGTAGCCAGTGTGGCCATGTCGAGGCGGCGCAGCCAGACTTGCGCCCGTCGCAGGTACTCGGGCCGGGAGGAGATGACGAGGACCGACTTCAAGCGCCGGTTTGGGACAAAACGCACAATGCCCTTGGTCGGGCTGTCCCGGTCGTTGGCAAAGATCGTATCGAGCTCTTGCGCAACGGCTTCCGGGTCTCCGGATTCGAGCGGGTAGATGCCGAAGGACATGCCGCGCATCCAATCGACGTCGAACACGCTGACGGCATCCATGACGGCGTCGAGTTCCGCACGGGTGCCCGCAACGACGAGCAGATTGCGGGTTGCATCGGTCCTCAGGAGGTTCGCATTCGGCGCAATCGCCTTCAGAATGCGCTCCATTTCCGCCGCGGCCACGTACTGCAGCGGCACGACGTGAGTGGTCACCCCCGGCATGCGCCGGTATTTGCTGCCCGCACCCTTGAGGGGCGCGGCTGCGACCGCTTCACTGCTCGGAAGGATACGGTAGGTTCCCTTCTGCACGACGATCGCCGCGCCTTCGCCGCGGAGGACATCCTCGAAGATCTCGAGGAGTGCCTCCCTGGGAACGGCTTTGGCCGTCTGGATCGTGATTGTGCCCTTGACCCTTTCGCTCACGGTATAGTTGACGCCGAGCACATCGCCGAGGACCGACTTGGCTGCCTCCGCGACGCTCGCATCGACAATATTGAGCGTCACTCCATCCTTGGTCGCACTCACAACCGGTCGCGGCAGCGGCTGGCCAGTCAACTGCTCGGTGCCGACAACCTCGTCCATCCCCCGCTTGTCTGAAATCCTGGCGAGCGGCGCGCCACTATGCTTCTTCGGTTCCCCGATCGCTGGTGGCGGAGGGACAGGCAACGACAATTGTTGCCAGGGCAGCGTGCAGGCACCCATGGCCGCGGCGCCAAGGACGAGAGCCACGCGCCACAGACCGGCGATCGGCAAATATCCCTCCCCGTGCCACTGGCCAGCTGCGAGCGCCTCCACAGCAGCTCCACCTGTGCACCATCTCTGATTCTCCGAAATGGCCGAACGGCAAGAGGCCCTTATCCACGCCGCAAGATATCCGCTAGCGAACGTTTCCAGCCGCGACGTGGCTCGGCGGCAACGCACGACGGCGAGATTGGCAGATAAGACCAAGGTCAGATGCGGCGTTCGGACCTTAGGCCCGGCCAAGAGGACCTTGTTGCTCGACGCCAATAGTTGACACTGGAGCGGGGCAAAAGTGGGCAACGAGATTGAATAGTCGATTGCTTTGGGCACATGCCACGCAGCCGGTGCGTGGCGTCGGCTTGGCCTTCTTCGCTGTCCTGGCGCTCTTGTTTCCAGGCGCGGACGGGGCGCAGGCGTCGCGTTGGGGAAAGAGCTACTTCCCCGACGCCAAGGTCGTTACGCAAGACGGGAAAACCCTGCGGTTCTACGACGACCTGATCAAGGACAAGGTTTTTGTCATTAGTTTTCTCTTCACGACCTGCAAAGATATCTGTCCTTTGGCGACCGCCCGGCTCGCCGAGCTGCAGGAGAAGCTCGGCGACAGCATGGGCCGCGACATCTTCTTCTATTCGATCAGCATCGACCCGGAAAACGACACTCCCGAGCGGTTGAAGCAGTATGCCGACACGTTCCGGGCCGGGCCCGGCTGGCTGTTCCTGACCGGCAGGCCCGAAGACATTCACGCCATCCGCCACAAGCTGGGCGAACGGAGCCGGGTTTTGAGCGACCACCGCAACGAGGTTCTCCTTGGCAATGGGGCCACCGGCGAGTGGGCCAGGAACTCCGTGCTCGGCGACCTCGACAGCCTGGCGCTGACGGTCCGCAGCATGGATCCGAACTGGCGCGCCCCAGCTGGCCTGTCGCGCGCGCCCCAAGTCTTGAAGTTCGACTTTGCGTCGCAGCCCGGGCAGGCGCTGTACAAGCGGCTGTGCGCCGGGTGCCACACGGTCGGAAGCGGAGACCGGGTAGGACCGGACCTGGCCGGCCTCATGGGACGCCGGGATCGCGATTGGCTCCTCAAGTTCATCTCGGATCCCGAGCGGATGCGGGTGCAGAAAGACCCGGCCGCTCTCGAGCTCGCAGCGAATTTCCGCACGGTGCGCATGCCCGCGATGGGCGTTTCGGAGGGCGACGCAGCCGATCTGCTCGCCTACATCGCCCATCTCGAGGCGAAAGACACCAAGCGTTCACACCCTGTGAATTCTTTGTTCGGCCTGACCACACATACGGGGCAGCCCCTGACACCAGAGGCCCTGAACGGCGAGCCCGTCGCCGTGTTTTTCGGGTTCACGAATTGCCCCGACGTTTGTCCGACCACGCTACTGGACTGGTCGAATGTCCTGGCGGGGCTCGGCAAGGACGGCGACCGGCTCAAGGTGCTGTTCGTCTCCCTCGACAGCCAACGTGACACGCCGGCCGCGCTCGGCTCCTATATGGGCTCGTTCGATCGGCGCATCGTGGCCTTGACCGGCAGCGCGGCCAGCATCGCCCGTGCGGCGCGTACATTCGACGCCCTCTACGAAAGGGTCGCCGGCAGCGACGGCGGCTACACCTTCGACCACACCACCAAGGTCTATCTCATCGGTCGGGACGGCCGGCTGGCGGCAACGGCTGACTTGCGCACCACGGAAGCGGACCGGCAAAGGATGCTCGCCGACCTTCTTGCACGGCGCTGACCGGGATTCGGCGTGAGGCTGAGCCTCGTTAGGGTTAACCGTTGCAGAGCCTGGGCTTCCGCATCGCCGGAGCGGAGTTTCTAACGCGGGGGCCGCCGATTTTTCGCAAGAATGCTCCCGGCTACCCCGGTACCGGCCACGCGACGGAGGCCAAAAAAACACCCGCCCCGCGTTACAGGAAATGGCCGTCCGGCGGGGCAGGGCCCAACTCCCGCGTCCACGGCGAGGAGCCAAAGGTTAACGTGCCGGCGGTTCGTCCGGCGCGCGACGCGGGGTGGAAAGCGTCAACTCCTGCGAGCGCTCGCCGGCCTGGACGATAACGCTGCGCTCATTGACCTTGCGCAGCTTCCAGCCGTTGAACTCGGCGCCCTCGGCGATCCACTTGCCCGTCGGCTCGTTGGCAAATCGGAGCAGGGCGCGAGGGGGCCGGTTGGCCGATTTCATCACGCCGATGAGGCGCAGCTCGCTGGGCTCCACCTTTGGCTCCTTTGCGGCGGTATCCACACGCTGCACCGGCCTCCGGCCCGGGTTGAAGAGCGGCCGGCCAACGGTCTCCTGGAACTGTTCCGCAGACTTTTTGTCCAGTGCCGTCGCGGGTTGGCCGTCGCCTTGACGTGGCACGTCGGCCTTGTCCGTTTGGGGAACGACAGGGGAGATGTCGATCGAACTTTGCACGAGATACCCGTTCAGCAGGACCAGCAGTCCGACCGTGCCGGCAAGCACTCCAGCCACAAGTCTTCTGCCTTTGCTCACCCGCATCGCACATCTAGCTCTTCTTGCCGGGCATCGCCCCGAAGACGTCCAGGCGCACGTCCAGGATGCCGGCTAGCTCAGGGTCGCGCTGGGAGAACGGGGATACCGGGCGGATCTGCAGCCCCTCGACGAAAAGAAACGGACGATGCGACTCGATGCGGAACAAGAGTGCGCGGACCTGTTCGATCTCCGCCTTGAATTGAACGCTTACCCCGATGAACCGCGAGGCGTCGCGCTCGCGTAGCGGCAGCGCCCGCGTGCTGTGGAAGCGCACGCGATTGGCGGCGGCCAGCTGCGCCAGCTTGGTCTGCAGCCCGGCGGCCATCAGCGCTTCGCTCTCGCCCTTGAGGTAGGCACCGCTCTCGAGCGCCGAACGGCCGGCGCGGTCATACTCCGCCGCCTCGCCCTCGCGGGCGGCGACTGCCCCGAACCGGCCCAGCAGAACGCGCTCCGCCTCGATCCGCTCGCGCAAATCGCCGACGCGCGCGGTCAACGGTACAACCGTCACCATGGCGGCGAAGGCGAGTACAAGCAGAAGCAGCGCAACGGCTGCGAACTGGCGCGTGGGTTGTGACAGCCTCAGCATCATTGCCGCTCTTCGCTGATCGGGCGCCCCGGTTGCTTGATGCGGACCCGCAGGCTGAACCGCTCTTTGTCCTCGCGCGGATCGAGGGTCAGCGGGGCGGTCAGCGCCGCGTCGGCGAAGAGCGCCGATGGTACGAACAGGGCAGGCAGCGCCGCGCCGGATTTTGCCAGGCCCGAGATATCGACGATGTCGCCTTCCATGCGAAAATCGGCCAGCCAGACCGAGTCCGGCAACATCCGCGAGAGTTCTTCCAGGACTTCAACGGCCGGGATCTGCTTGAGCTTCATCTGCTGCAAGCGCGCAAGATCGGCAACCACAACATCGGAACGCTCGAGCACGCCGCGCACAGCGGCCGCCTGCGCCCGCATCTTTGCCGTCTGAGCCTGCAGCTCTGCCAGCGCGGACTCGTGCCTGGATAACGAGATCAGGAAGGCCGAGCCAGTCAGCAGCAGAACCAGTGCAGCAAGCATCCTCGGAAGGGTGAGATGCCGGCCCAGACCGGTATCTGGCGGGGCGCTCGCTTCCAGGAAATCGATCGACAGCCCGCGAGCGGGCGTGTCGTGCCAGCAGTCCACGAACGCCACATCGAGGCCGGCCGCCCTTGCGTCGGCGACGAGCGGGTCGACGGCTTCGCGCTTGACGACCAGTTGGCGAACCCGCTGCCTGCCTTTGGTGCCCGCCTCGTTTGCCATCACGTGTGCCGTGTAGACCTCTGCAAGCCTGAACGGCGTCGCGCGTTCGAGATCGAAATTCAGCATCTTCCGCACGTCGCCGCGCGCGGCTTTCGGCAGCTCGATGCGGCGCTCAAAACACTGGCTGACAGGCAGTCGGATGCCGATAGTGCTTGGCCCACCCGATGCTGCCATCTCCGCCAGCGCCGAAAGGGCCTGCACGCGCGACAGCACCGCAGGCGCTGCGTCCGTTCCCGCCAGGGTTTCGGCCTCGTTGACGATTTGGAAGCCGCTTTCGACCTGGGCAAGGACGACGCCCGGATCGGCGCCAGCAAGCAGCCGGCGGCCGCGCTCCGGCACCAGTCCCCATAGCTCGTCGCGCCACCAGCCAAGAAAGCGCATTGCGCTGTCCATGACGGGTCTCAGCGCCGGTGCATTCTTCTCCATAAAGCGCCGAACTCCTCCCGCAGCTCGTTCACCAGTAGACAACCAGTATCGTATTATAGTTTAGTTTCAGTGATTTGGCACGTTTTGCCGTTATGACCCCAGGTGACCGATGATCGATCAGGGAGCCCCGACGCAGCGCGCTGCCATCGACCCCTGCGACGAAGAACTCGTCGAAAGCCTCGCGCGCTTCCTCTTGGAGCGCGGGGTGCTGGATGAATTGGCCATGCACCGAGCGCTTCGGGCCCAACGGCAATCCGGAGAACGCTTCGATCTCGTGTTGACCCGGCTCGGGTTGATTACCGAAGCGGACCTCGCCGGCCTTTTGGCCGACTTCCTGGGGCTGCCTTTGTTGGACGCCGGCCAGCTGCCGGAGGTGCCGCTCCTGGCGGACCGCCTGCAGCTGCAATTCCTCAAGAGCAATTGCATCCTGCCGATCGCCGACAGGGGCGACAGCCTGCTGGTGGCGATCGCCGATCCCTTCAACACCGACCCCGCCGCTGCCTTGAGCTATCTGCTGGGCCGGCCAGTCGACTGCGGTGTGATGGCCGCGGGCGAGATCGAGCGGGCGCTGGAGCGGCTCTACGGCCGCGGCGAGACGATAGCCGTCGAAACCGGATCGGCGGAGCCCGGGCAGGCGAGCGAGGACGACGTTCGCCGTCTGGAGGACATGGCGAGCGAGGCGCCGGTGATCCGCCTGGTGCAGGAACTGATCACGCGTGCCGTGGAGGCGCAGGCCTCCGACATCCACATCGAGCCTCGCGACGACAGCGTGAGGGTCCGCTACCGCATCGACGGCGTGATGTCGACGGTCGAGAACTTGCCGCTCTCGGTGCGAGCGGCCGTGACCTCGCGCATCAAGATCATGGCGCATCTGAACATCGCCGAGCGCCGCCTGCCGCAGGACGGCCGCGTCAAATCCACCGTCCGCGGCAAGCCCATCGACCTGCGGGTCTCGACCATGCCGACCATGCTGGGGGAAAGCGTGGTCCTGCGCATTCTCGACCGCTCCAGCGTGCTGCTCGATTTTTCGCCTTTGGGCTTCCACGGGGCGGCGCTCGAAGCGTTCATCGAGCTGCTGGCCCAGCCGAACGGCATCATCCTGGTGACCGGGCCCACGGGCAGCGGCAAGACCACGACGCTCTACACCGCGCTCAACCTGCTCAACAAACCGGACAGCAAGCTCTTCACCGTCGAGGATCCGATCGAATACCAGCTCGCCGGGATCAACCAGATTCAGGTGCAGCCGAAGATCGGCCTGACGTTCGCGCATGCGCTACGCTCCATCCTGCGGCAGGACCCGGACATCATCATGGTGGGCGAAATCCGCGACCTCGAGACAGCGCAGATGGCGATCCAGGCGTCGCTGACCGGACATCTGGTGCTCTCGACCCTGCACACCAACAGCGCCGCCGCGTCAGTCACTCGGCTCATGGACATGGGCGTCGACGACTATCTGCTGGCATCGACGCTGACGGGCGTGATGGCCCAGCGGCTGGTTCGGCGCCTGTGCCCACGCTGCGCCGCCCCCGAGCGGGCCGTGCCCCCGCTGCTCGAGAAGCTCGGCGAGCGGCACGGCGATCTCACCGGCCTGCGCAAGAGGGTCGGCTGCCAAAGCTGCCGCAACACCGGCTACCAAGGCCGAACGACCATCAGCGAGCTTTTGGTCATGCGCGACGCGCTGCGCCAGCGGGTGCTCAAAAGGGGAAGCGATAGCGCCATCGAGGCCGCGGCCATCGAAGGCGGCATGGTCACGATGTTCGACGACGGGATCGGCAAAGCCCTGCGCGGAGAGACCACGATCGAAGAGGTTCTGCGGGTCACGAGGATAAGCTGATGCCGCGCTTCTCCTACACGGCCTATGACGACAGCGGAGCGCGCGCCGCCGGTGTGATCGATTGCGAGACGCGCGAATCGGCGATCGACTCCCTGTTTCGTCAGGGCCGTTACCCGCTGGATTTGGTCGAGGGGACCCGCGCGCCCGCGCCGCGCTGGTGGGAGCGCGAGCTCTTTGCCTCCCGCAGCCTGTCGCGCCGCGGCCTGGCCTTGCTCACGCGCGAGCTGGCGACGCTCGTCAAAGCCGAGCTGCCGGTCGACGAGGCGCTGCGGATTGCCCATCTGCAGCCGCTCATGCCGTCGCGCGCACGCCAGACGATCGCCACGGCGCTCAGCCGCGTGCTCGAGGGCGCGTCGCTGTCGGAGGCCCTAGAGGCGCTGGGCGGCGCTTTCCCCGCCTACTATGTGCACATCGTCCGCGCGGGCGAGGCGGCCGGCACGCTGGGCCAAACGCTCGACGAGCTTGCCGGCTTCCTGGAGCGCGCAGCCGAGTTCCGCTCCCGCATCGGTTCGGCGCTGCTCTACCCGGCCCTGCTTCTGGTCGCCGCCGGCGGGGCCGTTCTCGTGATCATGACCGTGCTGATACCGACCATCGCGCCCCTGTTCAGGGACGCGGGCGTAGAGCCGCCGTTCATCATCAAGTTCCTGCTCGACGTGCAGGAGACCGTGGCTGCCCACTGGCTGCTAGCAATATTGGCCATCGTGGCGGTCGGCGGCGGCCTCGTGACGCTTGCCCGCAACGAGCGCTGGCGGGTGTGGCGCGATCGACGGCTCTTGCGGGTCCCCGTTGTCTGCAGCCTGATCCAGAACGGCCAGACCGCCATCATGACGCGGACGCTGGGAACGCTCATCCGCAACGGCGTACCCATGCTGCAAGCGCTGCAAATTGCCGGCGACGTGCTCAGCAACCGCGCCATGGCGGTCGCGGTGCGGAATTGCGCCGGCGAGGTCAAGCAGGGCGCCTCGCTGATGAGCGCCTTGAGCAGATCAGACGTTTTCCCCGAGCTGGCGCTGCGCCTGACCGGGGTGGGCGAGCAGACCGGCCAGTTGGAAGTGATGCTCGAACGTGTCGGCAGCATCTACGAGCAGGCGCTGCAGCAGCAACTGGGGCGCCTGTCGAACCTGCTGACGCCGGTTCTCACCATCGTCATCGGCGTGCTTGTGGGCGGCCTCTTGCTCTCGGTGATGGGAGCGATCGGCAGCGTCAACGAGCTGGCGGTGCGATGACCAAGTCCATTGGCAGGCCGGCCGGCACCGGACAGCTCGGCTTCACCCTACTGGAGCTGCTGGTGGTCCTCGGGATTCTCGCGTTGGGCCTGACGCTCGTGGTGCCTTCGTTGAACCGTGCCCGCTTGGGGATCATGGTGCACAGCACGGCGTACGAACTGGCCGCGAACCTCAGGGCCTCGCGTGCGGCCGCCCAAGCCGCGAATGTGGAGCACGCGCTGGTCATGGACCTGGCGCGGCATCAGTATTGGACCGAGGGCGTCGTTGGGCGGAGACAATTGCCCCGGAGCGTCGCGGTGGAAGTCGCGTTGCCGGAGAGCGAGCGCATGGGTGCATCCGGCGGCCGCGTTCGCTTCTTTCCGGACGGCAGCACCAGCGGTGCCAGGTTCGTTCTCAAGGACGGGAAGACCGCCGCTGCGGTGTTCGTCGATTGGCTCAATGGCGATGTGCGTGTGCAATTGAGGCCGTAGCCGTGCCAGAGCGAGACAGCACTTCGGGCTTCACGCTGATCGAGACCCTGGTGGCGCTCGTGATCTTCGTTGCCGGCTATCTCCTTATCCATCAGAGCGTGTCGCTCGGGTGGCGCGGCGCACAGATCGCCCAGACGGAAAGCGCCGCGCTGCGGCTGGCGCAGTCACGCTTGGCCACCGCCGGCGTAGACGCGCGGTTGGAGGAGGGGGAGAAGTCTGGCCAGACGCCAGACGGTTACAGCTGGAGAATGCGGATCGATCGCTATCATCGGCCGAGCGTCGACGGCGCCCCGGAAAGGCTTGCAGGGTATTGGGTCACGATCACCGTAAGCTGGGATGGGGGTGCTCTGCGCCCGACCCGGTCGCTTGAGCTCAAGACCCTCAGGCTCGCGGCTCCGTCATGATCGCGCGGTGGCGAAGCGGGGGTCAGACCCCTCGCCTCCAACGTCGAGGCGGAAAGACCACGCTTGGGTGCGAGGGGTCTGACCCCCATCGGCACTGCGATGGCGGCTTTACCCTCGTCGAGGTGCTCGTCTCTCTCGTCTTGCTGGCGCTCGTTCTTGCCTTGCTTTCCGGGGCCCTGCGGTTTGCGCGGGGAACGTGGGACGCGGCGGCCAGACTCGATGAACAGGCCGGCTTCGACAGGGCGGAGAGCTTTCTCCGGGCACGCCTCGGCGAGGCCATGCCGCTGTACGAGCATCGCACGGCTGGCACCGTGCGCGTGGCCTTCCAAGGCACCGGCGACGCCTTGAGCTTCGTTGCGGCAGCGCCGAACGGCCCGGTGGGTGCCGGCCTCTACCGGTACGCGCTCGAGGCTGTCTCCGGCGCAGCCGCGGGGCGCCGCGTACTCGTCGTCAAGGTCGCCCCCTACCAAGCGAGGCAGAGCGAGTCCGCCGCCGAATGGGTGTCGGAACGGCACGAGCTGGTGCGGAACCTGAAGTCCGTGGCGTTCCGCTACTTCGGCCGCGGCGAGCTGAGGGCGCAACCGGCCTGGCACGCCGCCTGGACGCGCACCGACGCCATGCCGAACCTGGTCGAAATGACCGTCGCCCGGGACGACAATGAAGGTGGTCCTTTGTCCCTGGTCGTCGAGTTGCGCCTCCAGCCCACCGTGCAATAGCCGTGCGCCGACCGTGGTCGGAGCACCGCTGGTCTCCTCCGCTTCACGAAGATGCCACGCCTCGCCGCCTTTCCCGCTCGTACCCTTCGAGCACTCGCGGCGCCGGGATGACGGCGGGCGGCTTCAGGCGCTGTCGACCCGGTTGCAGTTTCCTTGTAGCGACCTTGCCAAGTGGCGGAACTTGTATCCAACCGGTGAAAACGACCAGATGCGAAACCGCTCCGCTGTCGGAGTCCATTGCCCTTTGGTCCATGAACGATCCGACCTCGTGCTACTATCCACCACCTCAGGAGCTGGCTAGCTTGTCCCGATGGACACGAGCGGCCTTGCGCCATTGCATTGGTTCTGCATGCGCCAGGCCACGGGGGAGCGGCGAAACGTGGATTTGACGCGAGAACCCGCGATCGCGAGATCCGCGGGAGGGGTTGGTGGAGGGCACGAGCAGCGGCTCCGCCAATGCAACAGAGTTAGCGGCGACGAGCGAATCACCCTACGTCCAATTCCAACCTGGGCCGCCATCGACCCCTGCGCGGTTTGGAATTGGTAATGTGGAGTCGCTCCGTGCCCGATCGCATTAAGATTGCCGTGGTCGATAGCCACCCGCTGTACCGGCAAGGCCTCGCCAACGCCGTCGCCGGATCGCGACTGTTGGTGGTTGCCGAGGGCGGGACGGCCGACGAAGCACACCACGCGGTGCAAAGAGGCAAGCCCGACATTTTGCTGCTGGATATTGGCGTGCCGGGCGACGGCATAAGCGCCGCCGAGGATATTTTGCGGCTCCGCCCCAACCTGAAAATCGTCGTCTTGACAGCCTCCGATGACGAGGAGGATGTGGCGGGCGCCCTTCGCGTGGGAGTGCACGGGTACATCCTCAAGGACGTCAGCGGCCCTGAGCTGGTAAAGGCGATTGAAGCCATTCACCGGGGAGAGCCCTACATCACACCTGCGCTAGCCTCTCGCCTGCTTATGCAAAACAAGGGCAGGCCCTCATCGAAGCAAAAGGCGGAGGACGTCGGGCTTACGCTCCGTGACAAGCAGATCCTCGGCTACCTCGCGAAAGGTCTGACCAATCAGGAAATCGCCCGAAGCCTCAGCGTGAATGTCAGGACCATCAAGCACTACTTGACACAGGTGTTTCGGAAGATGCGGGTCCGCAACCGGGTCGAGGCCGTTCTCGAGGCGCAGAAAATGCGACTGGACTTGGATGGTCAGACGCCGTCCTGAGGTTTGCGCGGTTGCAGTAACATCCAGACCCGTCACGGATTTTTCCCTAAAGTCGCGTACCACAGTCCGGCTGCGCAAGGCTTCAGTCCCTCTGGTACGCAGCCCTCCCCTATCGGACAATCGATAGCCGATTATCTGCACACAACCAGGGTGCGGCCGCTACGGCTACACCTGGAGGAGAGTCATGGTCACGTACATCAGGTCCGATCTCGAGTTCATTCTGCAGCAGATCCTGATCGCCGAGCAGCACGCTGCCGGCGCCGACCTGACGAGCCTGGTGCCGAACGCGTTCGTGCCCTTCGGGTTGCGAACGGTCGACGGGTCGTTCAATAATCTGTTCCCGGGCCAGGAAGAGTTCGGCGCGGCCGACAACCTGTTCCCGCGGCTGGTCGACCCGTTCTTCCGCAACGACCTGGACGGCGACACCTTCGATGCCAACGGCCCGGCCCCGGGAGGGGTGGTC